>SDBT01008384.1_pt1 | contig 16896 bp, 20 predicted proteins | sample 2277101 | NCBI WGS metagenome assembly SDBT01 (sample SAMN10404973, study PRJNA504765) | marine sediment metagenome | isolation source: marine sediment core GS10_PC15, 103 cmbsf | place: Arctic Ocean: Southern Knipovich Ridge | collected 2010
CCTCCTATTCGACTTTAACGATTTGTATCCGTAACGAGCAGCGAATATATGAGCTGTCTGTCCATAGTGACCTGGAATATCGGGATTAGCTCCGCGATCCAACAACAACTGAATAATGTCTCTGTGTCCCCTCACAGAAGCTCTCATGAGAGCTGTCCATCCGTCGGTTCTCGATTGAATATCTGTGTTCGCTCCGTGATCCAACAACAACAAAACAATGTGCAAATGTCTCATATAAGAAGCACCCATAAGAGCTGTATCACCATTTTCGTTTTGGAGATTCGGATTGACACCAAGTTGTAACAAGGTTTCAACACATTTGAAATGACCCTTCTTCGCACACGAAATAAACTTTTCTTGGGCTTCTTTCCAAAACGTTTTATAGGTTTCGAGCCGATTTTCGGTTGGAATAGACGATGTGTCAAACAGTTTTCCAAAATCTCTCTGGATCTTTTCAGCCCAAAAATCGTTGTTTTGACATATTTCTCCAGCTTTTCGATGTGTTTTACAGAAATGTAAGACGTCCTTTGGTGGTAAATCATACAACGTCTCCCAAATGAGTTCTATGGGTAGATCAAACAAGTGTGTTTCACTCTTTGGAGAGGGTGTTTTCTTTCCACCAATTGCCTTTTCTATCTGGTCCACGGTAAGATGTTCCCTTAGAAAAGCCGCCAGGTCCGCTTTTGTCTTTGGTTTGGATCTTCCTCTTAAGTTGTATGTTCTTGCGAGATTTCTCAAGTCACGTATTTTTAGTGTTGTAAGTGGATCGTCCATTTTTTAACCTCATATTTTCCTTACTTTATCTTTAAATCATCACCATCCCGGATAACGAATCCACACATTTAGTCCATATTTGGTTCCTTTTTTGACAGGGGTTCCACAATGTTTTGTTTCTTGGATCAAGTCCGGTCCGTATTGATTCCACCAAAACAGTGCTGCTCCGCGTTCAGGGATGCATTGGAGTCCTATTTCAGGAAATACCGTGGACCCACCGTCCTCCGGATCCATATCATTGAGATAAACGAAAAAAGTTGCAATTCTTTGCCCACCATCCTTCAGCGCCTCCACATCCTCGTCTTCGAAATAATCCCAATGCTCTTGATATTCCTCTCCCACTTCGTACTTGATTACCATCAATCCTTCCACTTGTCCAGGGACGCACCCGGTAAGAATGCATACTCTTCGTATAACGTTGCTGAGGAGAGCATTGTAGGGTCTTGTAGTACATCCGTTGTCGGTTAAAATGGCGCTTTGGCTGGTTCTTCGTGGATCGCGAGCGAGTTCTCCATCAATCCACATTGTGCTCCGTGTGTACTTGTCTTTGGCTTGTTCGATCATCCACGCACATTCTTTTTCACTCAAAAAATGTTTGAGTTTTAGGATGTAGGGAGAATGGAAAATAACAGCGCCGTCGAACTTTTCTGGAAAGAGGTGTTTGTACACCCATCTGTTTTCTTTGTTGCCAATGTCGTCGATCCATCTATTGCACATTTCGTGGTTGAAAAATCCTTCTTTAAGCTTGTAGATTTATAAATCGACCATCAAATGGAGACGTTGTACATCGCAGTGATGGGATGCGCTGGGGTCGGCAAGAGTGCTCTTTGTATACAATTTGTACAAGGTCATTTTGTTGAATGTTACGATCCCACCATCGAAGACAAGTACAGAAAAGTCTTTCAAAAAAAGGACGAAACCTATGTGTTGTTGGAAATTATGGACACCGCTGGCGTGGGGGCGTTTGAATCCATGCAAGAATTGTATATAAAAAGAGCGGATGGTATTATTCTTCTTTTTAGTTTGATTTCTCCGTCAACGTTTGATGAAACGCAGCATATCCATGATACAATCGTTTCTGTGGGCGGGTGTCCACATCCTCCCGTTATTTTAGGCGGGACAAAGAGGGATTTACACAGTCAGCGACAGATTACATTTCGAGAAGCGTATACACAGGCACAACAGTGGGGATATGGATATGTGGAGATTTCTTCCAAACAAAATGTACACGTGGACCACATTTTCGAGATTTTGATACAGCAAATTTTCAGAGACAGGGAGTTGATGCGGTCTGTGCCCTCAAAACACCATAAACGGTGCGTATTATTTTGATTATTTATCTTTGGATAACAAAGATAAATATGTATTCTCGGGCCTTTACATACATTCATCAAAGAAAATGGTATGCGCGTCTCATCCCAGATTACAAAGGAGATGGGATCTGTCTTTTGAAGGATCATCCTGAAGAAACGTTGGAAACAAAGATTGTAGTGGGAATGGAGACGCTCAAACCCGATTATCATACCAAACAACTAAAACACTCTCGTATTTTCGCCGTATTCAACACCTATATTGATCTGTACCGCTATCAAGCACTGTTTAAGGAAAAAGAAAAGTTCTTCTACGAACTTATTTTGGGTTCCCATCCCCAAAAACCACATTTTGATGTGGATGTGAAATTGACAGAGTCCACTCCTTTAGGAACCGGAGAAAACGTGAAAAACGACCTTATCCGTAGTGTGTTGGAGGTGATGAAGGAGAATGGGGTGGACTTGGACCTGGAAAGGGACGTGCTGTTGTATACAAGTCACGGAAAAGAAAAACACAGCTATCATCTGATTATTCATCATTATTGTCATGCCGGACACGATCAAGCCCGCGCTTTTTACATGAAGGTAATTGATAAAATGGATCCTGTGAACGCAGAATATGTTGATTCGGGAGTTTACTCATCAAAACAGAACTTTCGACTGTATGGAAGTCAAAAAATAGGGTCTGGAAGACCCAAGGCGTTTTGCAACCCATTTACAGTTGGCGAAAAGGAGATTATACACCGCTTCGATGTGGAAAAGTTTGAATCCGATGATCCCAAACGGGAAAAGATGTTGAAAGAAGCAGAGAGGTTGAAGGAATCGTTGGTGAGTTGGGTTCGGGCGTGTCAATACTTACCTTCTTTTCAATCCGTTGAAAGCCAGCGTAAAAAATACGATTATGAAGAATTGGGAGATCTTTCAGACGTTATTCTTCAAGAAGCCTTCAAATTTCTCAAAAGGGACGATTTTCCCTTTGTAGTCCGTGAAGTCAGTGGACATATCATCTCGTTGCGCCGATTGCGTCCTTCGTTTTGCGAAATATGCAAACGTGTTCACGAACACGAAAATCCCTATTTTTTGATTGTGGGAGAACATATCTATTTTTGTTGTCGACGATCCTCTACCAAATTGTTGTTTGGAACGTTGGAAAGTACGTTGGTCTCAACGGCTACTTTGTTAGAACCGGAAAATGTGGAAGAAGAAACAACCACGTTGAGATTGGGCGGTTACGTCCCCACACCAAGAGAACCCGTTTCGCCGTCCGAAAGACCTCCCCAAACGATAAAAACGCCCCCAGAAGATGCATTAGCACTATTATGTGGATTTGAAGGGGAATCCACAGATAAAAGGGAAATATTGCTGTGTAATTTGCTTTTGGAAGAAGGTGTTTCAATGGAAGAGTGGGACGAACATAAGGACTCAGATAGGTGTCAAAAATGTAAAAAAGTCACTGAACAATATAATAGACTGGGGTTTGTGTGATTGAAAAGGGTACTATTTTTCGAGGGAAAAGATAAAATCTGCTCCTCAAAAATGAGTTGTGGCACTTTTACGATGTGGGACGACCCCAAACACATGTTGGAAACGGATCCCTCGGTCTTTCGTGAAACCCTCTCAAAATCTCCACAAACACCTAAAACCCGAAGAATTCCGGCGTCCATCTTGAAGAAAATTCGGGAAAAACTGCGCAAGAATGCGGAGATTTGTGGTGTGGTGGTGCCTTCGTCCCGTTCTAAAAACATTTTGGAGTTGGATTCAAGGGATATTGGACCAAAAATCAAAAATGGGGATCGTGGAAGTTGTCGCTCGACCAATGTATGGATCAATTTTCACACGCACCCCTTGGTGGTGTGGCCTTGGCCAAGCACAGAGGACATGTTTCAAGTATTGTATGATCGTCACAATCGAAGAAAAGGGGAACTGTGGGGTAGCCTCATTTTTACGGAATGGGGAATTTGGGAAATATACGCACCCAAAAAGTTTTCTCGCGACGAATTGGATGCCACAAAGGAATGGTGGACAACGCAAGCTTCCGACAAACTCTTTTTTGCCTTGGAATTGGATCGGGATCCCACCGTTCCCTCCTTGCACGACGTTCACGACCCCTTGCAAAATTATTTAAATTTATGGGGACACCATTTTGGACCTTTTGGTTTTGAAGTGACGTTGACAGATTGGAACGAGATTCGAGGAGATTATTACCTTCAAACAGGATTGCAACGTATTCCGTTTTCTTAATTATTACGATTAATATTGCGTAATAAATTATAATAATTTTTTAACGAAATAAGTAAATGGAAGCACATGCCAGAAACGCTGCTTGGTTTGTATTTGCTGTTGCTATTATTGCTCTTGTTGTTGCTATTGTGTGGTCCTTCAAGATAGGGTTTGAAGAAAATGATGATGCGGACGATGTTGCAAGACACGTTCGAGGAAACACCTTTTTGTGGCTCTTTACACTGGCCGCACTGATCGTCGCAGTATTCGTGTCCGCGTGCCCAGTCCCACAATACTTGTAAAAGAACATTTACTTACATAAATACACAATATATACATATATATGATGTAATCTTATATATATATGATATATAAATCTTAATACGAAAACACCCCTTTTCTTTTCAACTTATTGATTGTATCCGTTTTACCCGAAAGCATCAACGGTTCCCACAACATCATGTGACGTGTGGATAGATCCGACCACACATAGTGTCGATCAATATGATACAGAACATTGGAGGATGTGTTGTTTGTGAGCAAATCTTTTCGCATCTGTATGAAAAATTTATCCTCGTTGCTCTCGGTAGGTACCGAAGCAAGCCAATCAATGGTTTTTTGATCGCCGTAATAGACTAAACTTCGATAATAGTCCCCCAAACACGGTTGAAAAAAGTCCCCCTTGTACATTTCCAACCACACATATTTCAAAAAATCTTCCGTAGTGTTGTACATTCCCAACGCTGAAAAAACGGAAAACACAAAAATATCTGACTTTTTCCAACAGTCGTTTACAGGATCCAATTTATAATGATTACGTTGTTTTTCGATAAACCGATCGATATGCTGTATTTTACAACCACGTGCACCAAGGACCCACCCTTTGGCTCTATCCAACCAAAACCTAAAAAAGGTTTTGTTTTCATGTTTTAAGGACCACAACAATGGGTTTTGCGTAATATCTCTTAAAAAGGGTGAAAAATAAGAGTGCCACTCTCTACAAACAGAGCACCACCCTACTATCTCCTTAAGTGGGTGTTCCAAGCAAGTAAACGTTTGATTGTTGACGTCCAACATGTTTTTAAGGATGTCGTAACGAATTGTAGATGGGAGTGAATACATAGTCTTTTTAGATTGTGCATATTCCATTAGACATATAACTTCAAATTATATGTACATACAGTAATACATGTGTGTTTTACATTCAACCTCTTCTCTTCTCTGCTCGGTATTCTTCTCTCTTCTTCTTTGAAAGCCGCACATATGTAGGATCTTTGTACAGTATCGAGAGGTTCTTAAAAAATGTAAGTCCCCCTTCGTTACGGTCTTTCATTCCGGCATGTTCTTGGATGAATTGACGCCATGGATTTACTCCTGGTTTACTCGTTGTACGTTTGGTGGCGGGTTTCTTTGTTGTTGTCTTCCTTCGTGCCGGAGACTTTCTTGTAGCTGGCTTCTTTGCCGGAGACTTTCTTGCAGCTGTCTTTCTTGTAGCTGGCTTCCTTGCAGCTGGCTTCCTTTTGGTCGCTGGCTTCTTTGCAGCTGTCTTCCTTTTGGTCGCTGGCTTCTTTGCAGCTGGCTTCCTTTTGGTCGCTGGCTTCCTTTTGGTCGCTGGCTTCTTTGCAGCTGGCTTCCCTTTTGTAGCTGTTGCGACGCGCATTGGAGACCGTGCTCCAGTGGATCTTGGAGCAACCCGGCTGGCTCCGGGAGACATTCTTGAACTTAGAGGAGATACCATTCGAAAGCGGCGCGTTGTCATTTTACAAGTGGGTCAAAATTTTCTTAAGGATTTTAGGAAACGGTTATTTATTTACAAAAAACGCAAAATCATAAGTCGCCTTAAAGGGCTTCTTGTGTAATAAACGTCCAACCCTCATATTCAGCACTTGCTGGCGCTGCAGTGCTTGCCGCTACGACAATATTGACATTGTGGACCTTTGCTGTAAGGGTGTCATCAAAGCACATATCCATTTGAACGAATTTGATGTAATTTTTTCCGGGAGTGGCGACTTCTGTCCAATAAACGCCAAAGCCAACCACACTCTCGGGAACAGCCGGTTCTTCTAAGGTATAGATCGTGTTGAAAAAATCCGCTTCAGAGGCATTCCCTAAACCAAGAGCTACAAAATCGGCGTGGTTGTCGACCACATTTGTCACCGATGCAAAGACTCCTTGTGTATCCGCGTTGGGGGTAGGTCGAAAAGTAGACGTTTCTGGATCGGGAAAAATGGCCAAGTTCCAGTCCCCTGCATTCGCTTCGCACTCTTCATGGGCCGGGCGACATTTTACTTTGATATCAAAGGTTGTCTTTGGTTTGCGACATTTTCCACATTTCTTACGTTTGCCCATCTTTCTCATAAATAATTATATATAATTCTTATATATAATTACATATAATTCTTATAATTGACAAGTTAGCAAAAACAAGGTGCTACATCATAACTGACTTTGATCCACACTTGATACGAAGGTCGTACAACAGGCGCGATGGCATCGTTGGTAGCAATGAGCGTGGCGTTCGTCCCGATTTGGGCAACATCTTGTGAAGAGAATTTCAAACGACTGCGCGTGATCACGGTTTTGCCACCATCTGCAACAGCACTGACATGAAGAATAACCCCACTCAAGGTCCCGTTGTTCGCTGCAGGAATGGGCAAAGACAACGCTGCACCTGAAAAATCTGTTGGTACAGGTCTTCCGGGTCCAGCAGTAGTTAAAGCTGTCGTGGCGTGGACTTTACCGAGAACAATAACATATCGACCCCTGTTGTTGGGAATATTGACAAACGCAGATCCGGCCGGATACACCAATCCTGCGTTCCATTCTCCTACATCGGAAAAAGCCTTGTTGCTCTTTCTGTTGCAGCGGATGTTGATATCGTATTTTTGTTTTGTGGTTTTTGTCTTCACTATGCGAATTTCTCGATATTTCACCACGCATTTTTTACATTTGCATCTTTTACCATGATGACGCTTACGCTTACGATCACAAGGTTTTACCATTTTTTAAAGGTCGTATATATTTTGACGTATTTCGTATGGAATTTTTAGAACAAACAATATTTTAAAACAACATCAACGCCGTTTTTTCTTGCGCTGTTGCTGTTTTCTTTTTTTCTTGCGCTCTTTTTTGTTTATCGCCACGCTGTGTTCATGAATAAGGAAATGATCCATAAATGGAATGAATGTTGGTATTTCAACGGTAAAAGTCCTTGCCACGTGTTTGTAGACCAATGCGTGTGTGATACACCATATCACGAACCCACTACTCTTTGCATTGGTGTGTTTTAACATCTTCAGATGCTTGTCAATCCGATCCTCAAACTCGCTCCAACTTTCATAGATGGGCGCGTCGTACTTTTCTGTTCCTGGATCGATTTGTGGATCGACTTTTTCCCGAGAGCAAAAATATCTGGAAAGGTTGTTGTCCACAAAAATGTCCGTATGAAATCCACATATCTTTTTCATGGCTTTTGCCGTCCGAATCGTGCGCCGAAAGGGACTACAAAAAATAATGTCCGGACAACCGTATCGGTCAACCAATTCCAACGCGGCTCTCTGAGCTTTTTTCTCGCCGTATCTCGTGATTCTCGGATCGTGAGAATAGGTGGGCTTGGAGACATTGTCGTCGGCATGTCGCACAAAAACAATGGTCATCTTTTTATACCTTTGCGAAAATAAGTATATGCATCACATCATAGTATGTATATACGTTGTGTATTCCAGGGAATATACTTATGGCGCCACGCAGATTGCAGCCCAAATGATAAGAAATAAGAGAATGATGATGATCAACGCAGCTACATAGATATTGATCGCATTTGGAGAGCTGCTTCCGAAATGAAGCACAGAAGTACATTCGTTGACCTTCACAAAATCCTCGTCCTTTTGAGCCAAACGGATATCGTACGTTATGAGATTGGGCATGACACACAAGGCATCGAGATCTCCATTGACGATGTGGGCGTGCAACGTTTTGCCCAGGGACTCTCTTGCTTTGAAAAAATCTCCATTTTTCATCGGTTTAAGTCCAAGCAGCGTATCTCTCCCATTTACAGAGAAGAACAACGCTTGTACTCCATGAGGAGATTGTGTCTTGGCGACATACATCGCTGTTCCCTTTAATGGTTTTCGATGAGAATGGAGATGACATTTATCATCCCATTTACACAAATAACACACGTGAAACGGGGTATCGTTGTTTAAAACGCCATAAATTACGTTATATACGGTGTCGGTATCCGCAACACACAACGAAGAGTCCTTAAGAATGAGTACCGGTCGTTTCGGGTAAAATTCTTTCGCATCGGACAGACACCAACCGACTTGATAGGCTTCTTGTCTCTCGTAGGGGTTTTTAGCATCTGAATCGACACTATCATAGGGAATATCCGGGATAACAACGGTAAAATCTTTTGTACGAAACAACTTTTGTACAGCGTGTCTTCGATCTTCTTGATGTCGGTCTCGAATGACATACACAACCACCTTTCCCTCCATTTATGTAGGACGAGGATATTTTCTTACTTCTTAAGCTTTCGCCAAATATATATTTGTAATATATATATTTATTCTTCACTGGACCAGTTTTACTATAGTTCCATTAAAAATCAATCAAAATCAACACTTATAATAACACCCTCAAATGGTTCCGATGTGCGATCCTCAGCAGTCTCATCGTAAAAAGATACGTGGGAGTTTCTGTATTCACATAATTTGAATTGTTGAAGGTCAAAATTCGTGTCCGTGTCGCAAATACCCATGAGGAAAACAGGCATATCGTCTGCGCAATATTTGAGAGAATCTCTCAAATCTTTCACTGTACTAACTTGGTATTTTTGTGCTTCCATTTCAAATTTTGAGAACGAAAAATCTCAAAAAAAATTCATTTTTTCAAGGTTTTCTTCCATATACTATTTTTTATAAATCGTTCCAATCGATGGGTGTATAGCCCTTTTTGACGAGATGTTCGTTGATTAAACTAAAGTGTTTACAGCCAAAAAATCCATTCTCGGCCCTTTTTCCGGACGGGTGCGCTGCCGTTAAGATGGTCACAGCACTTCCAATAACGCCAGACATTTTTTGCGCAAATCCCCCCCACAACACAAAAACAACATCTTCGTCATGTTCCACGATTCTTCGAATCACTTTTCGCGTGAATCCTTGCCATACATTGACATGGGCGGATGCCTTGCCTTCTTGTACCGTCAATGCGGTATTCAAAAACAAAATACCTTGCCTGGCCCAGCCCTCCAAACAACCATGTTCGGGTTGTTTGAAGGAAGAGACGTCGTTTCGGAGTTCCCTGTATATGTTTTGCAGCGAAGAAGGGATCATGTCGCCCTTTCGAACGCTAAAAGAGAGTCCCGTAGCTCTTGGTATGCCGTTGGGTAGCACTTGAGGGTACGGATCCTGACCGAGAATCACCACTTTGACTCTTTGAAAAGAGGTCAAATCGAAAGCTCGAAACAAATCTTTTTGTTGTGGACACAGCCGATACATCTTTCTTTGGCGTTCGATCGTCTCCGAAATACTCTCTAATTCTGGCATCGCATAGTCAAATACCTCTTCCCATCCTCGTGGTGGCGCGCGTTTCGCAACGTCAGCCACCGTCCACGACTCTTGGATGGCAGGGACCACATGCAGCTTCAACATTTTTGGTTTATTATGATTCATATATTTTCACTTGTGCAATACATTACAATGTATACACATACACATCATCAATATCATCGACCGAGGAGCTATAACGAATGGGAATTTCGATCGAAGATGCCCCAGGAAACGAGGACTGCACCGTTTTCCCAATAGTTTTCAAATAAGCTTCGGAGGGAGGAGAAGAAGCTGGATATCGTTTCTCACACCCAACAAAGGCGTACACGGAAATATCATCCGACGTATTTGCAATATGCGGAAGAATATACATCCCTTCGTCGATTGCCTCCACACGACACAGCGCTTTAAAATGGATGGGAACGTCTTGTATGACAAATTGATCTTTCTCTTCTTTGTGAATCTCGGTCAACAATCCATGTACGCCTTTTCTGGGGATTTGTGTACGAGAAATCGACGCGACACTCCCTTTCCACTTTTCTGAATAGCCAAAGAACGTGCGTACGTACCCTTCTAAGAACGCGGTAGTGGTGTTTTCTCGGATTAGGTTTGTTTCTTTGCGAGATCCGGGTAAATCCTTGTTCCCAAAAAATCGTTTGGCTAAATTGTGCACATCGTTGGCTCCAAACGAAAACAAATAAAAATGAGAAGGTAGAAGATGGACGTTTTTTGTGTGTGTGATTGTACGCATCTTTTTCAACTACCATAATTATGTGTATAATTATAATAATGTGTATATAATTATATGCGAGATTTTTCAAAAGGAATGGAACCTCCCGATTTGGTGTTTTCACGATTGGATATTGTGCATAAAGTAGATTTGAGCACGCCGTTGTGTGTATTGGAAGAAATTTTGGATGCTCATCGTGTTCGTTATCCCAAGGGAATGAGTGCGAAAGAACACCGACAGAAATTACTCGACTATATCGATGAATTGCCGCCCATTCGTCTTCGAAAACCCCTACATTCCAAAGAATTAAGGGTGATGGCTACGTTTATCAACGCGGAAAGAGATTTGAGATGGACCCGTGAGACGTTGTACAAAGCTTTCGCGCGATTGACATGGTTCTCAAAACCGGAGAAAGTGGATTGGACAACCATCCCAAGGGATTTCGAGTGTGGACTTCAAACACCCAATCACCCTGAAAAATTCAACGCGTGTGTGTTGTATCGACTTTGCAACGATTTTGGTCTTAGAACGGATGCATCGACTACCTTGGCAACGATGAATCAAGCCATATCCCTCCTTATTCAAGGACCAGACCATTGTTTTCGGTTATTAGCGGAGTTTATTCGAAATACACCACGTACGATACTTCTCGACCCATCGACCAGTATCATCAATGCGTTGGTGATGAAAACAACGCCGATCGGCGATATTGAGGGGGAACAACCGTTGGATCACGACCTGTTGCATCGATACATCACGTCCATACCGTACGAAGAGGTTGCTTCTCCAAAAGCTCTCGCAAAACGAATTTTACCCGCTTCACAAGAAGAAGCGGTCGCCTTAGCAGCGGTTGTGTACCACAAAGATATCAGTCAGGCAACGTATCCCATCACCGAGTTTCGCATTCTCAGTTCATGTCACCCAACGTACCTTCCTCTCGATACACAATTGAGAAAAATCCACATTCTAAACCCCACGTTGTTGGATTTAACGCAAACGTTCAATCCATTGTTCTCCAAACACTATTATTGTTTGGAGGATTTGATAGAGATGGCTTTAAACGAGGGCTACTCCACAGACACAATACGAACAAACGATCCATATGAGTTGTTGCAACTTTCTTCGTTGTTGGAGAACTTTTACGATGGTATGTATCTCGAAGTCACCAACGAAGAGACACCCATTGCTTTAGACAACGTCAACGCCTTGGAACCAGGTATGATTGTATGCTATGGCATTCGCAGGGAGTGTTTGACCGCGTTCAACATTGAAGAACTGATTGACCATTTCCACACCATCAAGACCTTTGTCCACCCGATCGAGCGCACCACCACGTTGACGCCTCAATCCATTAAAAAGCTCAAGAAAATAGCAAATTCTACATCCGTAGGCAGTGAAGCTTCCCAAACTGCAAAAAGAGAATTGTTGCGCGTCATCGAGGAAGTGGAATTTCTTGCCAACGACGCAATGAGCCAAGCGCGCACCTTTCATGTATTGTATACAGAATCGTCTCCCGGAAAAAAGGAAGAAATCCGAAATGCGTTGCAACGATTGTTGCATTTATCGATGTATATGAGAGGGTGGGGTGGTCCAGGACAGGCGTTTCCTATACGATCAGCACCCGTAGACGATCAACACCAAGTGGATATTCAAGTAACAACCGCTCTAAATCGATTCGAGGAAAGTTGTGTGCGGTTGGAAGAAGAGGGAGCCGCGATTTTAGATCTCCCCCTGTTGAAATATCAAGGGAAATTCAACCCCTCAAACTCTGCGGCAAGTGGGTACACCATTCGAGAACGCATCGACATTGTTCGACAGGGAAACGACACCGGGAATGTGGCCTCGTGCATTCGCTTGACCTCCAACGTGTTTGCGGCTACGGCGTACCGATATATGGTCTTGATTGGAGAAGAGGCACCCTTTCCCATCAAACATTTACGTCGTATCTCTTAATTTACAAATATATATTTCTGAGAAATATATATATTTTACTTCTTCGTAAGAGGTGACAATAATCGAACAATATTCGTGTGTCCATTTTTCGAAGCCAGTGTGAGAGGTGATTCATAATGACTATTCCGACGATTTGGATCAGCTCCGTGTGCCAACAACAACTCAACAATGTCCGCGTGCCCGTTTTTAGAAGCCAACGTAAGAACTGTTTCACCCAAAGTAGTCCAACGAGGGACATTCAGGTTGGCGTCAAATCTGAACAACAACCGAACCATGTCTGTGTATCCAAAATCAGAAGCCGTTATAAGAGCCGTATATCCAAACGAATCCATAATATCCGGGTTGGCACCGTGTTCCAACAACAACCGGACTATATCCGTATATCTCTGTTCCGCAGCTACTAGAAGAGGTATTGCCCCCCTCCACCTCTGATCTGGGTTGACACCAATCCGTAACAAGGATTCAACACATTCCAAATGACCCTTTTTCGCACACGAAACAAGCTTTCTTTTGGCTTCGCTCCAATACTGCTTATACGTTTCGATCCGATTTTCGGTTGGAATGGACGATGTGTCAAACAGTTCTCCAAAATCTCTCTGGATCTTTTGAGACCAAAAATCGTTGTTTCGACATATTTCTCCAGCTTTTCGATGCGTTGAGCAGAAATGCAAGGCATCCCTTGGCGGTAAATTATACAACGTCTCCCAAATGAGTTCTATGGGTAAATCAAATAGTTGTGTTTCACTCTTTGGAGAGGGTGTTTTACTCTTTCGAGATGGTTTCTTTCCACCAATTGCCTTTTCTATCTGATCCACAGTAAGATGTTCCCTTAGAAAAGCCACAAGATCTGGTTTTCTGGTTCGTTTGGATCTTCCTTTTAAATCGTACGTGCTGGCGAGATTTCTCAAATCGCGCACTTTTAGTGTTGTGAGTGGATCTTCCATTTTCTTAAAAATATATTTTACAAATATATATTTAAATACATAAGTTTAACTCTGTTTGATACCACCGGGTGACACATTCACAGCGATTCCATTAGAAAGCCACGTCACAATCCAACTGGTCTTTCCAAGAAGATCTGCAGAAGAGATAAGAGGAGGAGGAAGGACACCACCATTTATGGCAAATGGAAGAGGTATAAGTGGAGGGATGACCGCACCATCTTCTGTGGTGGTCATTGGGAAGGAATCGAACGTCACTCCGGATCCAGCTTGCACTTTTACGGATTTATCGGCGAGATTCGTGATCATAAACCATTGACCCGGTTTGCTGCCACCCGAAGGTTGATTCAGCGTCACCACATCTCCAGCGGCAATGTCCCCCGGAACAACGTACAACGTATAGTTCTCTCCAGCAATGGTCTTTGCGGTTTTATCAATCGGGACGACAGCCCACATAGGATCAAAGACCTTCAAAAAGTTGTCTCGCTCCAAAAAGTAAACGATGTAGATGATAATGACAAGAATAAGGGCGATGATGGCAAGGATCAAACCTGCCCACGCGGCTCCGCTCGTACCACATTTCTTCACTTCAGACATTTTTAAAGTGTGAGAAAAATCTATCGACGTTATCTTCAAAGATAGTTTACAACGCCACCAATTCCCCAACACATTCTCGCATGTGACGAACGTCATCGGCTAATTTTGCTACAGATTGTTCCATCGCATCCAATCGCTCCTCTAACGGCAGCGATTTGTGTTTGGGAACGTATAGCATTTTATATGCAAGCGCTCGTATTTCATTACTGACACTGTGGTGTCGTAGCGTGACATCATTATTCCTACGCAAGTGCTTCAATAATTTGTCCAATTTCTGGTTTTCTTCTTTCTCAACTTCATCAAGTTCGCGCGACGCAATATCAAAGTGTCGTTGTATTGACTCGCGATCCGAAGCTATTTCCGCAATATATCTGAACTGTTCTTCGATTTTTTTACAATCTGCTTCAATACTCAGCGCCACCTCTGTTTTTTCTGTTTCCATTTTCTTACGATCTAAACAAGCTTTGTTGTTAAATTCTGTTTTTTTGTTTTCATTTTCTATACGTATTTATTGCTAAATATGTATTATGTTGAATGTACGTCTCCAAATCCTCTTGCAAACATGTCCCGTAACCTAATCGACTTCAAGTGAGTTTTATATGTGGCATGCCACATTCCTCGATGGTCTTGTCCATCATCCATGACTTCTGGAAAATCGTATGCTACTTTTAATTTCCAAAAATAATCGTCGTCGCATACTTTCTTCGCTTCTTTCGAGGTCTTACAGAACTGTAGTACATCATGGTAGGACATTTGAACTGCCACATACATCCGTATCTCGTATGGTAAGTCCATCATCATCGCAAAGGTTGGATTCGCTTTGAGCAATCGATTGATTCGTGCTCCAATTTCAGGAGGTATCAAATCCAAATAACTCTTGGCTTTCTCACCTTCCATTTTTATATGATTATTTTTTCCAAATAAATTATTCTCTGCTGTAGAGACTCCGCAACAGTTTCTTGCGTTGTTGTCGAATCCTTTTGGCTGTTTCCCGTGGTGCCCATCCTCTTGCTATATTGAGTTGTGCCACGGTCATCTTCAAATCGATAAAAGTAGCCAAATTTTGTGTGCCGTTTGTTGGGATGCTCACCAACTCGGACGCGTCAAATCCGTCGTTTCCATAGGAGAATTGGATAATATTTCCCAAATGATCGCGAACACTGCCATCGTAGGCCACTACAACCCCCTCTACGGCTTTGACCATCTTGTGATGGATCGCACCAATTTCCGCGGTTTTAATCGCCGTGTCCATCAATCCTTGTCTCGAAGACATGGCGTGGAAAAAGAACTCGCTCATACTCAATCCTTCGGAAAACGAGTGCAATACACATCCCTTGGACTCCATCGACGTATCCCCGGAGGCAAACGTACACAAAGCCCTTGTTTTCCCCGTGATTTGATTTTCTGGACGGTTTCCAAAAATAAACTGTTGACCCAACAGTGCCGCAATTTGGGTCACGTTGTGCTTGTTTCCCTTGGCGCCACCTCCGATTTCTTTGGCCATAATTCGAATGGCGTTGTCACCCGAAAACCGATCTTTTGCCAAATTCAACTCCATTCCTTGCAGCTCCGACAATAGAGCAACAATCTGCTGCTCTTTGTACACCTCTTCTACTTTGGACTTGGTAGGCTCATTCAAAATCGCTTCGTACTGATTACGTGCTTGTGCCACTGCTTTCTGAACGCGTTTGTTATCTTTTCCCATTGCGGGCGCACAATCGGTGATCCCGACACTAAATCCGTGCGCATCCAAATAGGCCGTGGCCAAATAAGGAGCATCCGTGAGTAGATCGATGGCGCGGTCAGAACCGTATCGTGGGTCCTTACGCAGCTCTTGAATGATGGATCGATGTGCCGTGCTCAATTGTTTCGATGTCACAGCACCATGCACCAAAATACCTTCCACAACCTCCACATCTCCACTTTTGTAATAAAAGTCTTTGGGCAACAGTGAACTAAACAGCGCTCTTCCAGAATAAGGATGTACGCCGTGTTTGATTGCTCTTCTTGTCAACGTGGAGACATCAGATGTGTTTGTCAACCGATTAAGCAACGAACTGAATTCATCCGGGGAGAAAATGTCGTTTTTATACGTCAACATGTACAACCCGGTTACGGTGTTCATGATCAAACCAATAATCGGTTTGTTGGTTTGAGAAGAAATCAAACATTTTTTGACGTCCATAATGTACTGACCCTCTGCAACAGACATCAAATTCAGCAGCGACCACAAATTACCTTCATCTCCGTCGAAATCTGCGTTATGGGGGGTGGTTACGGAAAGATGTAACCCAATCGTATTTTGCTTTCCGATGACTATTTCGTACGCCATCAAACTGTACTTGTGCAACGTTGGCTGTCGATTAAACGCAATAACATCCCCATTTTGTAGTTTTCTCTCCACTGTGGTTCCAATTTCGATTTTGTACTTTCGCTTTTCAGAATCAGGGAGGTATCGGAACGTATCGCCCTTTATGTTGGTAATGTACAAGACTTTGTTTTGACGAACCATTTCTTCGACAGCATGTTTGTTGTGTTCAAAGACACGGACACGCGCCACGAGTCGATCCGCAATATACTTTGGAATACGAATCTGTCCAAAACGAATATCGGCATCTGGACCTAATACGGTACGAGCACAATGATCGGTACGTTTACCCATCAACAACCTCCTAAATATGCCGTTCTTTCCTTGTAATCGGGAAGCAATAGGCATCGGAGGGCGATTGTGGTACTTTTTGGCGTTGTTCCCCACCATCAACTCTTTCACGGCAGCAATCATTTCCTTGTAGCACATACATTTTCCGCCCACATTGGAA
>SDBT01008385.1_pt1 | contig 16896 bp, 20 predicted proteins | sample 2277101 | NCBI WGS metagenome assembly SDBT01 (sample SAMN10404973, study PRJNA504765) | marine sediment metagenome | isolation source: marine sediment core GS10_PC15, 103 cmbsf | place: Arctic Ocean: Southern Knipovich Ridge | collected 2010
AAGCATATAAACCTGAGTTAGTATTCTTTGTTAAAGCAAAATACAGTACACCATCTTTAATAAATACTGTTTTAGTAGGACTTACAGGTTGAAGATCTGTTTCTTTAATAAAGTTATTAAATATTTCATGAGTTTTCGTTGGTACAATACCAGGAATCTCATAAAAAGTAGCAATACCTGATGCAACCGCACCAGAAATACACAATACTCTGAGTATCTCCTTGTGATTAACTATCCATTGAGGACCTCTAGTAGGAATATCTATGATTTCAACTGTTTGTGAGGTAGCTGTTAGGTCCCAGACAACGATTCTGGACTTATTTATACCTGAACTAGTGAATTTACATAGAATATACATTAAATCTCCTCTTAAATCCATAGATACAGCAGTTAAATCGGTTGGTAAGGTGAATGCCTTCTCTGTAAAGGTACCATCAGCAGCTACTTTAGCAATAAAAGCACCATTTGTTATAAAAAGCTGACCAAATCCTTTAATCATCTGTACTCTATCTCCAGCACCGTCTAAACCTGTTAATGCTCCTACACTTGCTTCTGTAGGTCCTGAGATAAGTAACTTTCTTAAAGTAATTGTAGCACCTGATGCAGTAGTATAATATAGATTTGAAGCAGCATCGTTCCACTGAAACCATGTTAAAGCAGCATTAGCGTGTATATCACTCGTAGATTCATTGAATGTGGCCCAGTTACCTGGATTATCTCCACTTCCAGCAGCTAAAGAGAATATCTCAGCATCTCCATCAGAAGATGTTTGATACATATAGGCTACATCAGTACTAGCTATTGTATAATCAAATACTTTCCTAGCTGCTAATCCAGTGCCATCGGCACCGAATGTTCTTGTAGGTTCTACAAATCCAGGATTGGTGAATATATCTAATTCTTCCATAACCGAATAGAAGCCAAGTCTATTGTCTCTATCATTATGTGTTATACCACCACTGAAATTATCGAACCTTATTAAATCCATTATTTTTTGTTACTAAATTGATTGGCAACTAACTCTTGAATAGCCTCTTCATCTCCAGTTCTTGCTCTATTCTCTAATTCTACTTTATTATTAGTAGATTCTTGAACAGCTGCTCTAGGAGCTATTTCTGCGTGTTGTTCACCTAAATATTCTTTAATAGCTAAAGGATTAACTTTTTCTAAGTCAATACCAGCTTCAAGAATAAATTCTTCATACTTAGTGTATTTCTTCTCTGTCTCTTCTTTTACTTTACCTCTCTCTTCTTCCATTGCAGAATCAAATTCATTCTGTAATTCTTTCTTAAGATCTTCTTTCTTAGAGAAAGCTAAGCCTTGAATATTCTTTAAATGTTTTAAAGCTTCTTCTTCGGTCTTATACTCACGACCTGTGATTTCTTGGATCTTCTCCAAGATGTTATTGGTTTCTTGCATTCACTTGTTCTGGTAAAACATTCTTAGATACTTGCTGTGCAGCCTGTACCTGAGGTGTTGTTGTACCTGTTTTGAATTGTATTGTTGACATACCTAATGTTTCAAACAACTTCTCTGTTAATGGTCCAACTAGTTGTTGTCCATTTGGTAATTGTGAAACTATTGGTAGTGTTGCTACTATGTTATTAGCGATAGCGTTTAAGTCTAGATTCTCAGAGTTAATAGTTACTTCCACAACAAACTTGTGATCTTTTAACTCTTTCTTCATTAACTTAAACTCATTGTTCTTTAATCTTCTTTGATTGAATACTTCATCTGGAATATTGTTAATTGAATCAACTCCTCTTTGTCCAAACTTCTCAGAAGCCTTAACCTTTAATTCTTCCTTATCAAATCTACCTAGTTCTCTTGCTACTTCACTCAATATTTGTTCATCAACAATCTTGACAGTCTCTTCCTTATCCATGTGCTTAACTATTACATCTAGCCACTTATCTAGTATGGATTCGAACATGAATCCTAATGCTTCTTTATGATATTGGAATCTTTGTGAAGCAAACTGTGCTTCTAAGTTAGCTTGACCTAGTGTTACACCACTTCTGTTTATCTGTCCTCTGCTTATTTCAGTATTACCAGTTAATTTATCTGATAAGTTACTGATATTAGCCTCTTCATTGAACGATGTGGCAGAAACATCTTGTATAGAGGTTGATTTAATGTCTGCACCAAGCTGAGTTACTGTAATTGCACCACCATGTGCTAGTTCTTTTATGTCATTTGGAGTGATTCCACTACCTTTTCTGATCTCTATGAGTCCAGTTGAGGATAGATTGGCTCTCTGAATCCTGTTATTAACTACTAAATTGATATATCTTTGTAATTCATTAAGTGCTTCTGGTACTCCTACAGAGATAAACCTTGCTGAATTAGGCACAAACTGTGAATAATCATACGTTCTAGCAGTCATATCCTTACCTAATATCTTTCTTGACTGAACATAAGGTTCACCAAACTCAAAACCAGTAATCCATAGTAAACCATAGACCTGATTCTTATCTTCAGTACCATTTATCCATCCTAGTGGCATCATTCCTTCGTATCTGTAAGCAATAACTACATCATCATGTAACTTATCACCAATATCTTTAAACTTACTAGTTGCTTCATTAGGAATCTTATCTTGATTCCAACTATCTGGTATTTCAAACATCTTCATTGGTATTCTCTCTAAGAACCATGAAGGATCTGCATTATTAAAGTCAGTCCAGAGGTTTTCCATGTCTACTAAGTAGGATCTAGGTTCTTTCTGGTCTGTTATAGTTCTTATAACTACACTACCATCTCTTGTTAGTTGATGTGCAGTCTCATTAAGTAATCTTCCAAATTCAAAATCTTTCAATTTCAATCTTAATAGTTCACTTAATAGATAAGAAGTACCTTTAAACTTGATATTCTTACTAGTTATCTTAACATCACCAGTATCGTAGTCTAAATTACCTGTTATACTATCAACATGTTGTTTAACTAACGGCCAGAATACATCATCTGCACTAGTATTAGTCTTAAATGTAGTAGCATATGCTCTTTTAGCATCTCTTACTAACTGTTTTGTCTCTATTTGTATCTCTGGAGTAAGCCAAACTAAGCCTAGTTCATTATCGAACTGACGTTTTTGTATTATTCCTATTACATCTTGTTGTTTATCGTTGTGTTTCATCTTATTTTGTTGGCCATATTCGTCTAATATCTTCTATGACCTCTAATTTACTTAAATTCTTAACAGCTAAGGCTAATGCTGCTACACAGTCATCATGACTGCCTTGTGTACCTAATTTGATCATACTATTATCGTATTTAAACTCAAATTTGTTTAATTCATCAATAAGTTTCTCTATCTTAGGTATACCTATTGCTTTCTCTTGTATATAAAGCCTCAATTTCTCATATATCTCCATCTTACTCTTATGAGTGAAGACGAATTGTTCTATTGCTATACCTTCTTGCATCAAATCTTCTCCTATTGAGCTATTATTTGTTGCATCTATAACAACTAGTCCATTATTATACTTCCTAGAGAAGTTAGCTATTCGATACTTCTGCATTGGCCAGTCTAAGTCATCAAATGACTCATAACCTTCAATCTTGTTAGTACCTTGATTGATTGCTATTAATACTGTACTGTCATGATGTCTTGCTATATCACATCCGATTAAGTACGAGGCACTACGATCTGGTTCATTACTGATATCTGTTCTAACTATGTGTTCTACACCGTGAAAGTACTGATAACTACCTTGTGGTATGAATTCAGCAAGCACTTCTTGCTTAAACTGTATCTCAGTCATCTCTTTCTGCATCTCATCTACTTCTGTTGATGGTAGAAACTCATTATCCTTACTACTGAAGTGATAACTCTCATGCTTCTCATATAGATCATAGAAATAGTTGAATCCATTAGGAGTACTTACGAATATACACCAACCTTCTTTATCTGCTAATGCAGGTCTTAAGGCATTGTTCCATAGATACTCGAAGTTAAAGTAAAAAGCACATTCATCTAGTACCATTCCTGCTAGACTAGAACCTCTTAAGCTATCTTCGTTCTCTGCTCCTTTTAAGTATATGATACTGTTACCTATCTCTACTGATAATTCAGATTGGTTCACTTTACCTCTTAACTCTTCAGGTAAGTCAGCAAACATATCTTGTAATTGTCTCCAAGCTATCTGTTTAGCTTGTTTATAAGTAGGAGCAACGTACCAGTACTGTCCTGGAACTGTTAGAGCTTTATATATTAATCTGTTAAGTGCGAAATATGTTTTACCTGCACGTCTTCCGAGGCACAGAACCAAAAATCTACTCTTGTCCTTCTGGACTATCTTCTGCCATTTGTTTGGTTTGTATAGTGTTATTTCCATCGTCTACTTCTCTTATTATTAGCTCTAATTTACCTGCTAAATCTCCTGCGTCTATATTAATCTTATCTAACATCTTTAATACTACCTTCTGTCTAAACTGTTCATCTTCACCATATAAAGCATGCATTGCTTGTTGAATAGCTTCATTCTTTAGTTCAGTCCACAATTCTCTATTCTCTTTGGTCCATCCTCCACCACCTTTATTACCTTTTGTTCCTGAATTGTGCTTTCTATTATCCATTTTAAAATCTGCTGTCTGAATTGATAACTAGCTCACCTCTGTCAAGTCTTTCAATCAAATTATCTACCTTTACCTCTAAACTTACAACTCTTTCTCTTGTTTCTATACTTGCTTCTTTAGTATCTAATGTTAATGTGAATAACGCACCTAAACTAAGTACAACTAGGCCACCTAAGAATATAAGTTGCTTCCAAGTTACAAATACAGTTCCATTGTTTAAGTTCTTATTCATAATTCTTTATATTTCTTCTAGTAGTCATACTTAATGTTTTAGTATCATCTACTTGTAATGCTTTAGCTCTTTCTAATAATGAATTAGCCTCTTGTTTAGTTATCTGCGATTCTTGTATTCTACCTAATATCTCATATACATCAGCTTTAATAAATAGAGAAAGCACATTTAAGAACTCTTTATCTATATCAGGTATATCACTTGCTGCTGTTAGTTCTGCTGGTCTTTGAATCCAGAATATCTTAAATCCATCTGTTACTGCTTGATCAGGTATTGGATAGAAGAATATTTGTCTATTAAATAGTGCAAAAGCTGGAGTTCCTTGTGTAAATATCTCTCTTGGTGCATTTCCTGCAGCTGGTAAAGGATAAGTCAAGAATTCAGTCTGTGGAGCCACAAACCAATTACTACTATCCATCGCTACTTCTACTCTTAGTAAATCAATTAGACCACCACCAAAATCTAAAGCACCTGTAGCATCTGTATCATCTATCGGTAAAGTATAAGCTTGTTGATCTTTTACTAAATTATCAGTTGTTATAGCACCGTTAACATACTCAGACTCATTTATTTCTCTTACCAACCATAGGTAATGAAAATTAGCCATCCTTAACATGGTAGCATCACTAAGTGTGTTAGTGTCTTTACCTACTAATGTTCTAATATTAATAAATATATCTGAAGTTGTTTGTGCTAAGCTTGCCATTATATTTTATCTGGTACAACAAATTGTTTATACCTCTTAAAAAACCATTCTACTTCTTCTTTATCTTTTAAGAACACAGAGCCAGTTTGATCAAGTTGTTTTAAAACACCTTTTGCTATACTGTCTAGTTCTCTTGGTATAGTAGCTACCAATCTAATATCATTTTCTTTATCTGCTGCAAACTCATTTACTGAAGTTTCTTTTAACATTTGTTTATATTCTTGATTCTCTTCTAAAATACTTGGATAAACTTTTATGAAATACTTAACACATGTATCAATGATATGTTGTCTATATGTTAGATTTGTATCAGGCTCCTTTTTAAGCATCTCTTTAAATATTTTAGCTTTTCTTATTGACGTCACTGTAAAATTATTGTTCATGTAATTATATTATACCATATTTAAGATATCTTTGCAATATCTTTCCTTAATGTTTTGATCAAAGCTTTAATTGCTCTAGTATCTCTTACTTCTTTACACTTCTCTAAATAGATAATAGCCTTGTTATCTTCCTTTAATTCAATTAATATCTTTGCATACTGAAGCCACGGATTGAAAGTATAATCAAGAGGATTCCAAACTATCTGTTTAAACTTTGGTATTACTCTACCAAATCCAGTTTCCATTGCTCCTTTTGCATGTGTCCATTGTCCATGTTTATAGTAGTGTTCTCCTAGGCGAAACCATCCATCAGGATATTCTGGTCTAAGGTCAATTGCTGCTAAGATACATTTTAATCTCTGGTCATCTTCGATTACAGTAGATAGTCTCATCCAAACTAAGAACTTTTCTTCTTTTGATGCTTTATCAAAATCAAGAAACTTTAAATAATATTTCTCTGCCTTTGCTGGATCATCAAATATATAAGCATTACCTAAGTTCCAATAAGTCCTTGGATCTTTTGATTTTGTTTTTAAATCTTCTTTAGCAATCTCTAGATTTCTTTCATTACTTTCGTCCCAATTTGTTTTCTTATGAATAACAGTTATATTAGATAAGTAATTAGTTTCAAGACTTCTCATTGGCATAAAATCTTCATGAAAACTACCTACCCACAGTACTGATCCATCATTCTTGACTATTCTACTCTTATAATGCTCTACGTCACAGTTACCTAATTCATCAAAATGATATTGATAAGTAACAACATATATATTTATTTCATTCTTTAGTAAGCTCTTTATATTACCGTCCCAATATCTATTAACATTAACCTCAAGAATATCATCAGAGTCAAGCCACAAGATATAATCACAATCTGATTGTCTAAAATTAAAGTTTCTAGCATCAGAGAAATTATTATTCCATTTAAACCAGGAATATATTGCACCATGTTTCTTACATATATCAATTATTCCTATTGATGGTTGGTGTGTATTTGTAACATATATCTTATCTACATATTTTTTAGCAGATTTAATACATGTTTCTAATTGTTCCGCTTCAGAACTATCTTTTACAATAATATTAAGAGATAGTGTAGGTTCTTCTAGTGGTAATCTCATATATTTCTTCCTCTTAATTTACTTTTAATTCTAAACATAGAATCTTCTATAAATACATTTACCTTTTTTAAATAATCAGGTTGTGTTCTAGAACCTAATTGTTTCTCTAATACACCTAACATACCAATTAAATCTATATCCATAAATTGAGATAGTTTCTTTATATTATTAAATGTCTTCTGACTCTTATCTGTTACTTCTCTCAGCTCAAAGAATTCAGACATCATTTCTAAGTCTCCTATTCCTACGTTTAAATCGGTATTAAAGGTATCACCTAGGTTATCTAATTCTTCTTTATCACCAGAAAAGATTATCTTATCAATATAAGCATCAATATTAATAATCTTACTTTCTTCTGTGTTTTGTTCTATATTTTCCATGTTTTAAATCCTATAAGATCTCTCAATACTCGCTTTGAAACAAGTTTGTTATCAATATAGATATTTCCTTTCTCTGGATCACCTGTCTCTAAAGAAACAAGATGTAATCCATGATAATTAATTAAACCTTTTTGATGTTGTTCAGTAAACATTCCATGTAAAAGATTAAATAATAATCTTTGATCTGGAGAGACTATTGAACGTCCATTCTTTTCTTCAATAATCATAATATCTGTAATTACTGCTTCACCATCTATGTATTGTTTTTTGTAAATGATATAATCAATATCGTAACATCTGTATCCAGTATAACTGTCTGGTCCATGTTCTCTTATCCAATTTGAAAATATTTTACTTCTTGTATGTGTTGATTCTTTTTTTGTAATATTACTTGGTTATCACGCACAATAACGATTATTCTACTATTTCTTCTAATATTGCTATTTCTGCTTCTAACTCTAAAGTTAAATCTTTACTAGCAATTAATTCTTTTCTTTTAAAATCTAAATTCATTTTATATTTTTCTTTTATTTTTACTCTATGATTCATTTGATTTTTCCTTTCTTCTTAAATATTTGTATATATTATTCAAAGGCTACAAAGTTTCTAGTATGTTTAATAACACATTTGAATAACTTTTATGTAGTGTATAACCATTGTCCATATAATTATTATTACTCAATATAGATGCGTCACCTTATTATCGGTTATAGACATCAATACATTAAGATTAAGGAATACTCCTTTGAAAGAGACCACGAGCAGGATTCATGATCTCATTCAAAGGAACTATCTGACAGGCAATAGGTAGTTAGATATTATTCTACCTTGTATATTTATACATATATACTGTCCTGCTTCCTTAGTGATCCAATACAGGTTGTATTGATCGGTATATCTTCCTACTTAACCAGTTAGCACAGTAGGTAAACCTATATCATAGAATACTATAGATGATATAGCTGGAGTGAGTCTTACTCACCACACTTAGAAAATAATAATTAAATTGTTAAATAAAAAGAGATGTCTTCCAACCTACGTCCTTGCGAGTCATAGGAGGAAAAACATCTCTTAATTCGCAAGAATAACTTAATCTTTTTATTATCCACATAAGTAATTAGGAGCTATCTCCAAAGAGATAGCGGAGTATTCTTATCGAACTTACCGAGTAATATTGCTGTTTGGCCACAGCTCCTAATTACCTACTATATATATTATACCATATTATCGTTGTAATTGCAATACGATAATTGATAACTTATTTAAGTGGTACGAGTACAATAGAAAGAATAATTTTAACTTCAATACTTCTATTATATTTTCAAATATTGCATAAATTAAAACTTTTAATTCAAACCGTCATACCGTACCGAAAAGTACCTGTAACTGACCTATATTTTAACTATCAAACTTCCTCTAGAATGGACGATAATATCTTAGTTGAATACGGAGTCATCTATTCATTTTAAATCTCGTAGCGGTTCAGTTTAGACCTCTATATGTATAGGTTAAGATCAATTTAAAGAGGACTAGGCACCGAATCCAACCATCATTCTCTGAGGTGTGTCAACAGCTACAGCAGTATAAGTTATATCAAGTAAAGCTGGACTTGCATCACCAAAATCATCAAATTCTTTTCTCACGGAAAATCCAGCTCCATTATTAAGTATGGCAAACTTCATGTTATTATTCGATGACCAACCAGTACGACTGATAATCTCTTGTACAATACTTGTAATAGCAGCTGTAGTGGCAACACCAACATTTGCAGTAGGAGTCCAAGATAAGTTTGCGGCTGTCTTTACTATATCTTTCGGTTTCTCACCACCTGACCAACTGCCAGCATTGTCTACATCGTCTCCATATATCTTAAGTGTTGGATCACCATTATCACCTTTAACATCAAGTGTGAGTACAGCACTATTGATAGTTACACCTTGCGGTATAGCTAAAGTTCTAAATCTTACACCACCATTCATAGGATATCCAGAAAAGTTACCTGCACTAAGATATAGAGATTGGAGTCCACCACCATTAAAAGTTCGTACATCATCTATCTCTGCAGCGATAACTTCGTTTACATCAACATCAATAACTACAGGATATGTAACACCAGGCATCCATTTCTTCTTCCTACTTGTTTTATCAATAACCTCTGAATGTTCTTCGTGTAGTATTTCATCAAAGAAAAACTCATCGCCATTTGGTGTTATCTTATTTTCTATCCTAACTCCATTCTTATTATTGTCAGTAGCATATGTCTCTTTGCCAATCTTAGCATGTTGACCAACTTCCTTTATTAACCAAGTAAGTTTTCTTGGACCATTCTGTTCTACCTTTTTATATAAAGATACTCCATTTATCATTGGAAATATTTTTAATGAGAGACCTTCTACTGCATTATTATAAAATATATTATTATTTAACAACTGTGTCTCTATAGTATCGTTGAAAATAACATCATCAATTGCATATAACCTGACATCTATTTTTCCACCTTTATCTGATATATAAGAATACTTTGGTATTCCTTTATATATCTTTAGTGTATATATCGCCTTATCTATAAAATAATGATCACCTCTATCTTCAAATGCTAAATCTATTTCTTCTAGTTTACCATCTTTCTCATAATGGATTTCTCTAATACCATGTCTGGTTAAAAATTTGTTATTACCTAATTTGTATGTCTTGCTTGTAAAAGTTCTTTTCTCTACAACTTCTTCTGTGTCATGTTGAATTCTAAGAGCAGGCTTAATATGCTCACCTTCAATTGGTATCCACGGTACTATGTTTATTGATTTGTTTACCTTATCTAATTCCAACATCTAATTCTTCTAATTTAAATCTACAATATTTCTTATCTATCATAGACACTGATTTATCTACATCTATTGGCCAATCTAATTTCTCAAATATTGGTCTAGGATTTTCGACTACATCTCTATACCATATCTCATCATAAGATATAACATCTTTCCTATTTTTACCTCTTTCGATACATAAATCAATTGTCTTTTGTAGTGTCTTAGTATCATGTCTAAGTGGAGTACCAAAAAAAGCTTGATATGATTGTCGTATCTCTTCGGTATCTCTTCTCATAAAAATTACTCTTATACCATCTGGCATGACTTTCATTTTATCTACACCACCAGCTAATGCTTTAATAAGCTTACCTTCGTAACCTTTAGGAAAATTAGGATTCGTATAATCCTGTCTTTCTAATTCATATAGTCCACCAATATTAGGATCATAAAATTCATCGGCAAATCTATCTTTCATTTCGTCTCTAGATTGTTTATATTCTGCAGTTAAACCACCTATTTCCAGAGCTTTCATCATCATACTTGTTCCAGTTCTCATGTAACCAGAAACTACATATAATGTCTTATCTGTCATATTATGGTGCTGTATAACCGTTCACAGTTATACTGTGTGTGGTTGAAGTTACAGATGTAAAACCAAAGTTTTTGTTAGCTGTAATACGTATAGGAGTTTTGAAATTTACTACCATACCACCATTAATAGCAAGGTATGTTACTTCTACTTTATCTATAGGTGTTCCTCCAGTATCTTCTACAAATTTAACATTACCGGCTGTTGCTCCATTAGAAACAATAATATCTGTAATGTATAAACTAAGATTAGCACCTGGAGCTGCTTTAAGTTCATTGTTTGTTTGAGCAGTTGTGTGATTTTCAGATACACTCCATAGATTAGGATGTGCATCATTTACTAGAAGTCTTCTATTTCTATCTGTTCTTACTCTTGCTACATCAGCTTCTGCAGTTACAGAAGTTGGATCAGTTCCATCAGTTTCTACTGCCTCTCCACCAATCATAACTGGATCACCAGGAGTAGTTGCATCGTCTGCGACAGTACCAACAACATCTACATCTCCAGAAGCTACTGTAACAGCACCATCAACAGTGATGGTATTTCCACCATCTTGTATGTGTACAGCTGAGCCTCCATTAGCATTATCAATAGTTACATTGTGTCCATCAGCTAATTGCTTAGCAGAAGTTGCAGCACCGGCTGGTAATGGTAAAGAAGCGGCTGAAACAGGTTGTGTAACAGCTGAGCCATCAATAGTCAAAACACCAGTAGCACTAACTAATAGTTCTTGTAGTTCACCAGTGGCTTGAGTACCTCCTATAGAGAGTACCTTAGTTGGTCCAGCAGCACCATCTGTTCCTAGGACATTTGGAATGTCGGCTGTGGCAGTTTTGATTGCTGATAAGTTTACATCATCAGTAGATATGCTTACTCTTTGAGTTTCAGCACCAGCATTGTCAGCACCAATATCAAGTCCATCTGATATTTCTTGAACAGATACTTTAAAGTTTCCTCCAGCAGTAGCGTTAACAGGAATAAACTCTCCTGAACCAGCTGCCTGAGCTAATATAACAGACTTTACTATAGTTGAACTTCTATCTATAGCTTCATTCTCATCCAAACGTCTAATAGTAGTTATTGGATTATCGTGATGTAATATTGTTTGAAGACGAAATGTATCTTGTGCAACTCCACCATTTATAAAAACGACTCTGAAGAACTTAGCATGAGTAGCAAATTGAAATGTTCTTCCTGTACTTGCTATATAATCATGTTGATGAGAAAAGTCCCAGTTGGTATTATCTGGTGAGAACTCAAATCTCATTCCATTTGCAGCACCATCTTTATTTGCAAATATTTGAATGGTAATAGCACTATGTCCAAGAGTCTCTATTCCTGTTCCTGTAAAAGTTGCGTCTATTCCAAGTGGTGTTGTTGTAGAATTTCCAGTATCAACTTTATTAGCATTTGTAACATATAAAGAACCATCCATATCAACTTGAAGAGGTGCGAATTCATTATCAGTATCTGCTAGTGAAGAAAGTACATCATTTCTAACAGCAGCAACTGCAGTACCAACAGATGTTCCTTCTAGATAAGTGTCAGTACCAAGTGTAAACTGTGTTCCACCACCGCCACCAGAGATAATATCTACTTGAAGATTACCATTAGCATCAACTGCCATTTTAGTCCAATCTACAGCATTACTGTCCCAGCCAAAATTACCAGTCTTCTTTAAGGCTACGTTTTGTTCTCCATCGTGTTCTGCTTTTTGTATTTCTCTTGATAATGCGTCTGCCATTTAATTTGTGTTATTCATTAATTTATTCATTAGTGAAGTCCTCACAAGGAACCTCACTATCAATAAACTAAAGTTTAGTCTATGTCGAATCCGTCGTGGTACATTTGTGAATCCTGATTTCTTGTTTCAAGAGTAAAGTCTGCTGAAACTACTCGCCTTTCGGCTAAGCCAGTTTTTGCTAGAGGCTTTACATTTGGAGCCATCAAATATGCAACTTTTAGTTTCTCTGGTCGAACTCCTAATACTCTACCAGTTGCGTCACCACTTTGCTGAACGTATCTGTGAGTATGGAATTTGATAAAACCAAAGGAAGTAGCATAAAATGTAATCTGATTTTCAATCGTGTCAGAAGGTACGGAGACAATGTTATTTGTCTTTTGCGTAAATCCATCAACGACATCTCTCAAGAATGAACCTACAAAGTAGTCAGTTGCGACATCTCCGTTTGAGTTGTCCCAGTTGTCTTTAAGCATAGCGTTCAAGATCGAAGCTGCGAATACAGTTCCAGATGAATGAGAAGAATGATTAGTGCTCTTTGAAGAAGCCTCAATTATTCCACTTAACTTAGGAACGGTACCTGATGCACCTGAAATCTGAGTTGCTCTAATAAGATCGAATTCCATAGAGTTTGCAAGTTCCATGATTGCTTTACTAGTTTGTCTAGTTAGCTCATCGGTTCCTGAAAACTTTTCTGTCATTCTTTGCTGATCAGAGACTCTGTAGAACTTAGCTGAAGTCTGAATTAAGTTAACCAATCTAGCTGGTGTAGTTAATGCAGCGTCAGTGCCTGTAGCACCTTCCTCAACTGCTAAAGAACCTACTGAAGCTAGGTTATCAGTTTGATATTCATGTTGTTTTGCTATTGCGGTAACTTTACCTAAGTTACTAACAAAATAGTTTTCTCGAGCTGTTAGAATCTCAATAAGATTACTTACATCCTCTACAACGTTTGTATCACCATAATTTAATAATGTTTCTGTTTCTATTGCCATTTATTTTTCCTTTCTAATGTTAAACTTAATGTTTAACTTGCGACCTATTGCTTCATAGGTAGACGAGTACTTTATTTGCTTAAGCGTGAACAAACTACTCATTTCTATTCCTTATAGTATAACATACTTTTAAGACTTTATCAACTATTCAAGTTAAATACTTTTTGAAACAAATACTATAAATGCCATAAATGATATAAATGATATAACTGCTATATAAGTAGCTATTATATATTTATTGTACTTTTCTGGTATTTGTTTATGTGGTAGATAATAGAATTTCATATTAGAGAGTTATCTTTACATTAGTAAAGTTTAGAATAGTTCTTCTTGCTGCATCTTGCAATGCTTCAATTCTCTGTGTATTTACTGTCTCTTGTGCATAGACAGATGGAGTTGTTGCTGATAATCTCTCAAATTCTTGTTCAGCAATTGCTGCTCCAGAGATAGATTTACCATATGCAGATGTTATCTGAGATGCTTTAGCGAAGAATTCGTTGTAGTCTTCAGATGTCGTTCCTAATGCTTGTGTTCCAGGAATGTTTGTAACAAATCCAGATACAACACCAAGAGCACCACCAGCGGCACCACCTATTACAGTTCCTACTCCAGGAACAACAGAACCTATTGCAGCACCTGCTCCTGCTCCAGCGATTGCTTGAGCACCAATATCGGCTGCACCTGCTGGTCCACTTCTAAAGGTACCAGATATAGGTCCAGTCTTTACATCACCACCAGCTAATAATGCCTTTAATTCTTCACCAAGTTGAATAACCGATACAGCTCCTTCTACTTTTCCTCTTTCGGTTGCAGAAGCTAATTCAAATCCTTTAGTTAATGCTAAACGAAGAGTAGCTGCTAAATGTTCTTCAAGTTGAGTTTCTGATACCATACTTCCAAATATAGGTGATCCATCCTGATTAATTCCAATTTGTACTCTTTTTGGTAATGGTATAGTTAGTGGTACTGAATTTCCATTGTCATCTGTAGTTACTTTTATAGCAGTTGGAGCTATAATAGTTTCTTCATATCTTATAGTACCATCTTTTTCTTGGATAGTTGTAAATATTTTTCTATTTACACCATCATCAACTTGAATACTGTTTACAACTTTACCTGGTCCGCCAAATCCACCACCTAAATCAACAGGTGTAATTTCACTAGGATTCATTGGATTAGAATAGAATTGTATTAAGTGACCTTCATCATTAATCTTTTCAGAAATTAAATCAGGTTTTGCAAGTTCAAACATCTTCATACCTAACTCTAAATCTTGTAATGCTGCTAATTCTCCTGCTCTTGCACCATTTACTTCATTTTGAAGTGCTATTCTTTGCAACCATAATGCTGATTGAGGATCGTTTATAAAACTTATCCTTCTAGCAGCTAATCTCTTTGTAAAATTAGGATCAATAGCAATTTCTTTAATCTCTGCAGTATCTAATAATTGAAACTCAGCTAACTTTTCAGTAGCTGCGGATGTAGCTGCTTTTGCAGTAGCTATAGCAGCCAAATAATTAGCAAATGGATCTTCACCTGCTAATGCTTCATCTATTGGTGGAACTTCTTCAGGATTAATTGCTTTTCCGAATCCAATAGAAATTAATTCTTGTTCAGTTAAAGGTTGAGAACTTAAATCAGAGAACTGTTGCTCTGTAGTTATTCCTGGTCTAGGTGTATTTAAAATTTGAACATTAGCACTTAATTGTCCTGGTATTTCAGTAAATAATCTAGCCTGAATTGCTTGTTCTTCAGTTATTCTTTGTCCTGTAGACTTCTCAAAAATGTCTGGACTACCAGCAAACTGAATAAACTGTGATTGTACAACAGGTTGTGCTTCCACTGCTGGAGTTGTATCTGTTGGAGTTGGTGCTTGAGGAGCAATTTGTGGTTCTTCTAGTTTAGGAAGTAAGTCAACATTTAAACCTAGTTCTTTAAATTCTGGTAATTCTATTTTTCTATTAGTATCTGTTTCAACAACATCACCAGTAGGACCTATTTTAAATCTACCACTTTCACTTAACTCTATATTTTCTTTTACTTCTTTTATTTCTGCCATTTACTTAATTATAACATAAATTTGTTATTTTATCAATGTTTTATGTTTTAATAGTTTTATTATTTGTTCAAATGCTTTATCGATATCTCCATTTGTTTGTTTTAACATCTCTTTAAGTAGAGTTTTAAACTGTTCAGTTTCAAATTCCACATATATTTTATTGTCATTATATAAGATTGCTATCTTCATCTTTTTGTTTACGCAAACGTGCTTCTTCTTCCTCTCTTATTCTATCTTTTTCTTCACGAACACGTTTTTCTTCTTGTTCTCGCTGTGCATCTGCAAGAACTTTTAATTTATCTTCAAATATGTGGACTTCTGATAATGATGGTAAATTATCGATTACTATTTCCATATCTCCTGGTTTAGTTTTTACAAAATCACTAAAAGCTTCTCCACCAAATTTCCATATCATTCTTGGTGTTACTTCTATCTTATTTGTTTCTAGCCAGTCTTCTGTAATCTTTTTTAGGTAATATCTCATTTAGTTTAATATTGTCCAATCAGAACTAGAAACGGTTCCTGTTGCTACATACATCTTATTAGCAACTGTATCTATGAACATATCTCCTACTTTTTTAGGTGTTGTAGTCGGTGCTGCAACTCCTGAAGTAATAATAGGACTATTCTGAATTATATTTCTTGTCTCTCGTCCATCATGAACATGTGAATCTAATAATGATTCTACTTTATTAACTCTGTCTTCTAGATTAGGAGTTTTAAAGTCAATGTGTCCTGTAATTACATTTTTAAAGTTAACCATTATACTATTGTCCTTTCTTCTGTTAACACCGTAACTGAATATAATACTGGTTGAACTGAGGAATCAGATGTAAATCTTATTCTCATTTTAACTAATCTACCAGCTACACTGGTTAGTATCCTATGCCAATATGTATTTGGTACACCACCAGTGGCAGTAAAATCATCAGCATTAGTTAGAGTACTTAATGAATTAGTATCAAAAGTAGATGCGTTATCTACCTTAAAATCTACTTTAAACTGTTGATTACTTGTTGTTAATGCTTTAGAAGTAACAATTACACCTTTAACGTCTTTAATTGTATCAATAGAACCTAAATCCATGTTTGTTGTTTCAATTTGAGCATTAGAGGATCTAGTACCTGATTGATTTTCTTCAACTCTTTTAGTTTCCTCAGTACCAGAATCTCTAAAAGCAACAAACCAATTAGGACCAAAAGCAGTTGCTGCATTTGGAACATGTGATGCATAAGAACTAGTGTCAAACCTCTTAGCTAGTATTAAAGCTAAAGGAGACTGACTAGTAACTTGACCTAAAGC
>SDBT01008386.1_pt1 | contig 16895 bp, 16 predicted proteins | sample 2277101 | NCBI WGS metagenome assembly SDBT01 (sample SAMN10404973, study PRJNA504765) | marine sediment metagenome | isolation source: marine sediment core GS10_PC15, 103 cmbsf | place: Arctic Ocean: Southern Knipovich Ridge | collected 2010
CTAAACAACTATTTTCTATCATTATTGAAATTCTCCCACCATTGTTTATAATACTCAGGATCAGGATCAAAATCTTTTAAAGAACATTCAGTGGGTGGATATTTTCCTTTGATAAAACCTTCAATAATATACATTGCTTCACGTCCGATAGTTTATAATCTCTCGTCACATAGCTCCTGCTGTGTGATGACGAACTGTGTAGCTCCTGCTACATAAATTCTACCAATCAATAATCACATCGATCATTCCATGTTGCCCTTCATAATTCCTGGCACTGGAATATCTCCAATCTGCCGGATTATCAATATAACCCCTTCTTACAGGATTTTCATGAATATATTTAATTTTTTCCGACATAATATCTACATTTTCAATCATTTTAGGATGAAATCCTTCTTCCCATAATTTATGTTTGCTGTGTGTAAGTTTATTTACATATTCGAAATTGTGTAACAATTGTGAATGTGAATAATTCTTCAAATAAGTTAAAATTTCAGTAGCTGTGTAAGATTTGAACCTTTGAATCTGTGTTTGCAGGATTTCGGACTTGGCTATCAGATGTAAATGATTTTCCATGATTACATAAGCGTAGATATTCAATTTTTCTTTTTGCAGAAACTTTAGACTTGAATAAATAATTTCGACAATTTCAGGATTCATAAATAATGGATACCAATCCTTTACCGTGCAAGTAATATGATGAGGAAAAGAAGTATCGAAAATTTTGTATCTGTCTCTTCCCATAATGTCTCCTTAAGTATTATCCTCGTATCCTCGATCCTCGTCACATAGCTCCCGCTATGTGATGTTGACTGCCTTAATAGCTGGAGCTACAAATCGCTACGTTCCATAGCGGGAGCGTCGCCTCCCGCCTCGTCACATAGCTCCCGCTATGTGATGTTGACTGCCTTAATAGCTGGAGCTACAAATCGCTACCGAGTATCCTGCGAGGTTTTCACGCTTTCACATTACACACTATATCGCCTCGTCACATAGCTCCCGCTATGTGATGCTGATGTCTCATTAAGTAGCTGGAGCTACAAATCGTTACGTTCCATAGCGGGAGCTATGGAACGAGTTCTTAAGGTTTCGATTCGTCGTGTCTTACGAGTCGAGATTATCACACTTTCACATTACACACTATATTCTTAAACCTGGCTGGAGCAACTCCGTGCGAAAGATGCATTGATTGTCCGGGCTCACCTTTACCGCAGTGGAAAGTACCGTGGAATTCCCATTCTTCTTCACCGCAAATTCTATCACATGCTGCCCAGAATTCGGGTGTAATTCCATAATATGTAGGTTCCTTCACAATTCCCGTGATTTCACCATTCTCAATTTTCCAGCCTATCTCGGTCGTGAACTGAAAATTATTGCGGTTATCGTCGATACTCCAGGTTTTGGTGAAATCAATATAATAACCATGCTCTGTAGATTTTATCAAATCCTGCAAACTACCTTTGCCGGGTGCCAAACAGAAATTTGTCATTCTGATTAGTGGAATATCATCAGCATAAGATGCCATCATATTAGAACTGGGTTGAACTCCTAAAAGAGCAGCACATTCCTGCGAAGTCTGCTGATTTACCAAAATCCCGTTTTTTACAATATCAACAGTTGCACCGGGTGTTCCTTCATCATCTACAGGATGGAATCCCATTCCCTGTTTATTTAGGCTGTCACTATAAATATTCACTATTTCCGAACCATATTTGAAGTTACCGAGCATCTTTGGTTTGATGAAAGTTTTTCCAGCATAAGAAATTTCTTTGCCAAATATCCTGTCCGCTTCCGTAGCATGACCGGCACTTTCGTGCAGTTGCAGAGCCAGATGACCTCCACCAATAATGATATCAGCTCTTTCCTCTTCAATTCTGGGAGCATCCAAAAGGTCGATTGCTTCCTTAATTATCTTTTCAGAATTCTCTTCCAGTTTTGCCTTGCGAACTACTTCAAAACCACCACGTCTGCCGTTCATATGACCGGGCCAGGTTCTGCACATTGTCTCTTTTCCATCCGAAGCCAAAACATAAATCATTGGCATTGTATCGTAAACCAGCGAATCCACAAAAGTTCCCTCAGTATTTGCATAAACTTTATACTGCCTGTAGAAAACAGTATAAACAAAAGAATGAACAATTTTTTCATTTCCAACCAGTTTTTTAGCAACCTTTTCGTGGTAATTGATTTTAAACTTATCATCCATTAAAAACGGGTCTTCTTTGGGAACATAAAAATAGCTTTCATTTACGGATTTCAGTTTTTTGTATGATGCAGGTTCTAGTCTAAATTTGCTGCCAATTTTAGCATTTAAGATTGCTTTCTTAATTGTTTTTTCAATAGAAGTATTACTCAGAACAGTTGTTCCTGCAAATCCCCAGCAACCATTTGCTAAAACACGTATTCCCAAAGCTGTAGAATCATAATCTGAACCGAGATATTTGAGAACTCCTTTTTCAAAATATATCTCCTGTTCATCTGTGGAAGTGAAGCGCACATCAGCATAGGTTACTTCTGGTATTTGCAACTTATTAATTATATCAAATACTAATTTTTTCATTTGTTCTCCTTTTTTTTGCTCAACGATTTTATTTGCTCACGGATTACACGGATAAACACGGATTTAATATTATTATTTTTATATCCGTTCAATCAGTGAAATCTGTGAGCACTTAAAACCTGTATTTTTTGTATTCATTATCGAATATTTTTCTTTTAAATTCCGGTTCTTTTCCAAAATTGAACAACAACCCGACTTCATATTTAGTTGCTGTCAGATAATTAAGAAGTTGGGCATCATCTTGTTTGGAAAGATGTTTTATAGCCTTAAGTTCAACCAATATTTTATTTTCGACAATTATATCTGCTACATAGTCTCCGATAATTTGATTTGCATAAAATACTTTGATTTGAACTTGACTCATACAATTCAAACCCAGTTTTTTCAATTCGATCATCATAGCTCTTTCATAGACTTTTTCCAAAAATCCATAACCAAGCGTGTTGTAAACAGTATAAAAAGCTTTGATTATTTTATCTGATAATTCTGCATACTTCATTGTAAATCCTTTTTTTTGCTCACGGATTTTCACTGATTTGAACGGATATACGCGAAATAAAATTTCGCAAACAAGTATGTTCCCAAACGGAGTTTAGGAACAAGCGTAATTTTTATTTTTTATCCATTCAATCCGTGTTATCCGTGAGCCATTTTTATCTGTGAGCTACACTGTCCTTGTGGAAGAGCTGATTTTAAAACCTTTCACTTTCACATGCGGCATCTTCCCACTATAAATCTCGAATTCACCATAATTACTTGAATAAGGAATTGTGTAAGATTGATTTTCAATGTCTGTAATTCCTTTAATAACATCGGAAATTTTTTCCGTGAATCTGAGATTGTTCACAACTTTTGTGATTTTTCCATTCTCAATAAGAAAAGTTCCATCACGAGTTAATCCGGTTACAGAGGTTTCCTTCCTATTAATGAAATTCATATAATGCAGGCTGGAAATATACAATCCTTTTTTAATAGACTCGATTAGTTCTTCCTTTGTTTTATCGCCTGTTGCCATAATCAGACACTCACCATCAGCTCCGTTTTTCTTCATTTTCAATTTTCTGCCATAATAATTATCAACCATAAAGTTTTTGAAAACACCCTTTTCAATTAGATGATTTTTTTTATAAACATGACCGTCGCTGTTATAATCGAAATTTATCAGATCAGGGTGCTGAGGATCATCTGTGAGAGTGATATTTTCCGGAAAAACTTTCTTGCCGAGTTTTTCCTCAAAGAAACTCATTTTAGTATCCAGGCTTCTAGCTGTCATACTGCTTTCCAAATACAAAAAATAATCGCCGATACAGCGTGGAGCAAGAATAACTTCGTATTCTCCGGGTTCTACATCTACAATTTCTTCAGTTGCAGCTTTTACTTTTGTCACCAGGTTTCTCTGGAATTGCTCTAAATCGAAAGTTTCAAAATTCTCACCTCCATAAGCTTCCAAAACAGTTACTTCGTTCTTATTGGAAACCGCTTTTAATTCAAAATAGATGGGAGAATTTATCTCGCGTTTGTTCAATCCGTTGCTATTGATGATATACAAGGTCTTATAATTGCAGATGAACGTTCCGAATATATTGAAATCATAGGGTTTTACAGCTTTTGCCAGTTTATCTAAAATCTCGATCTTCTTTTTCAGAGAAACTTTCTCGATGTTATTTTTCTTCTCTTTTTCAGATGATTTGGCAAGGTCATCTTCCAGATCGATAAAATCCGGGTCTTCAGGAAGTTTGGCGATGATAAGTTTTGCCTCTTCAATTTTTTCAATAAGTTTTTCTTTTGTAGGATCCTTCAGACTGAATGAATAAGATTTCTTTCCTTTATACATTGTTGTAGCCAGCGAAATGGAAGTTTTGGAAATGTTGTAATTGATCTGACTCTGATAAAATCGCAGAAAATCCGTCTCCCAGTTCCGATAGCGAAAATCAAATTTCAGCTCGGGATACTCTTCACAGATTTTCACAAGTTCGTCTTTTAGCTTCATAAGCTCTCCTTTATAAGATTATTAACTTTTGCAACTTGTATTTAGAGCTTTTTTCTGTAAATAAAAAAAAGAATTTTAACATTCCTGTATCTATATTATATTTGAATTTAATAATTTAGTTGACATCTTTTGCAAAATATCAGGTTTTTGTTTATGTGAACTAAACTGAAAATATACCATGAATTTGGATTAGATTTTTATTCGATTAAGGGAGGAGTAGATGAAGAAGATTCTCATTACTGCATTGATTATGTTGATAACATCATTTGTTTATTGCTGGCAAAGTGTTGGTTTCAAAATTAATGATCATGATTTGATTAAGGATTATCACCTTCCCACCTGGGGATATTCAATTTTCGATATTGATTTTTCCGGAAACAGTTATTATGATAGACGTGATACTGATTATAAAAGGGTTACTGAATCTATTGCAATTAGATTAGAACCGGGCTTTCTGCGAAGTTTTGAATCGGAAATAGTGGATTACAAACTCAGGACTAATGCGTCTTCTGATATGCGTTATTCAAATTCGGAAAATGAAGAATCGCAGAGTGAGAGCATTCAAAGATATTATTACAATTATATCTTGTTCGATGGTTATTGTAATTATTATGTTGCGAATAATTTGTTCCTGAATTTTTCAGTGGATTCCCGCTTCACATATAATGAACGAAACTTTTCTGTGGATTCCCAAGACTATATAGATCGTGGTATATTTGCAAGCTCATTTATCGGGATCGGATGGGGAAAGATCCGAGACGTTAGCCCGGTATTTCGAGCTTTAAGGTTACGAGAAAGAGTAGAAGCTTTGAATAAAGGACTGACCCTTTCGGAAAACCAGCTCGAGATTCTTTCCGATAAATTTGCTCTTTACACTCAATATATAAACGTTTATGATAGATATGAGAAATATTTCTGGAAAGAGATATCTCCGATCCTGGGAAGTGAATTTGATGCTCTTAATCTCTCCGAAAATCTATATCTTACCGAAGTTATGAAAGAATATATAAGACGATATCAAGGTCATGAAATTATTCTTGGTCTCGATTTCTGGCAGGATTATGAAATTGAAAATGATGGTGACAAAACCAAAGAATTTCATCTTGGACCAAGTATCAGATATCAATGCTACAATAACATAAATCTTAAATATCAGATCGGAATAAACTCAAAAATATCTTATCTCAAATATCTAAGTGATGAGTCTTCTGAAGATTCCAAGTTCATAATCGATTTCACTAATAGTCATCATTTTGATATAACAGATCGTATCAGATGGAATTCCGGCATAAGTCTGAATTACGATTATACCTGGTACGAGAATTTTAGTGGTTCTGTAATCTCAACTACACTGTCGTCGTATATCGATTATTTTATAGAGAATAATCTTGCTTTAAACTGTCAGTTGACATCGAAATTAATACATGTAGGCTCAGATATTTATGAAAATAACGCCAATGATTATGGATACTCTGATTTGAAACGTTATGAGTATGTGAGTTATTATTTCGGATGCAAGTATTATTTTGGTAATATGTTCTAATAATTTTTTATTAACCGGGAGGTTAGAATGAAAACGATTTTAATGATTCTCCTGATATTTTTAGCAATATTTTTGAGAGCAAATCCAATCGTACCTGTATGTTTAAGCGAATTATACTTTGATGACGGTAATTGGATATTGGAAATTTATGATTATTTTCAAGGATTTGAACTTTATAATTTGGATGGTTGTTATCTTGCAACTTCCACTGATTCCGCATATTTTAATCCTGGTATAAATTTTAATGAAAATGGTATATTTATTGTTGATGAGTTTGATTTGCAATCTTCTTTAACAATTAATCCATCTAGTGACACTATAATGCTTGGGGGAGTGGATATTTATTTTTATGATGAAATTTCATTTGGGAATTACATTAATCCCCCAACAACGGGACAATCATTAGCGAGGATAGCTCTTGATGGAGGTCCGCCCATGGGGATTACTTTTTTCCTTCTGGCCAAAGAGAACCAACCTACAATAGGATCAAATCCGTTTTCTGTTAGCTCTTATGGAACTTTCACCGGTTACGTTTACGACTCGTTAATGAATCCGGTAGAAAATGTTCAGCTCGAATATAGCCCGGGATTAGGGGATAATGGTCCTGATATCACAACGAATGAAGATGGTCATTTTAATGCGAATTTACCAGGCATGAATTATGAACTAAATATCCATCTCGCTGCACTTGTTTCGATGGATTCAACTGTTTCCATCGAACCTGATAGTGTGAATTATTATGAATTTGTATTTGAAAATTATGTAGTTGGTGTTGAGGAACCTGAAGTTGTAATTCCCAGTCAGGATTATCATCTCTCCAATCATCCCAATCCCTTCAATCCGGAAACAACGATTCATTTCAATACAGATATACTTGAAAAAGCAGAAGTTATAATTTACAACTCCAAAGGACAAAAAGTAGACTATCTATTAATTAATATTGGTCAATCTTCAATCGTGTGGAATGCAAAAGAAATACCGTCTGGAGTTTATCTATATAAACTGGTTATAGATGGGAAGGAAGTAGCCAGTAATAAGATGCTGCTTTTGAAATAGGAGGATATAATGAAAAAGATATTTATTTTAATAATACTTATTTCAGCAGGATTGTTGTTGGCAAATCCGATTGCACCGGTAATTATCAGCGAACTGTATTTTGAAGGTTCTGATTGGACGATCGAACTGTTTGATTATTATGAGTTCGGGTTAACAAATCTGGATGGTTGCTACATAATGTCTTCATCTGATTCTGTTTATTTTAATAACGGTATCTGCTTTGATCCGGGAGAGATAATATTGGTTACTGAAGCGGACTTGCAGTCTCCATTATCGATTAATAAAGAAGGTGACTTCATTTATATTGTGGGTGTGGAATTTGAAGATTTTGCTTACTTTGGCAACTATCAATATTCATGGGTCAATCCGCCATACGATAATCAATCTCTGGCAAGAGTAGCGTTGTCCAATCGTTCTTACTTTAGAGAATTATCTTTTATATTCGTAAAAGAAAATCAACCTTCACTCGGTTCAAATCCTTTTTCAGTAAATACATACGGAACTTTGAACGGATATGTTTATGATATTAATAATAATCCTGTTTATAATGCGGAAATCAATTATGTTCCAGCGAGTGATTTCTCTGAATTCTTTTCGGATGAAAACGGATATTTTGAAAATACCCAAATGTACGGAATGAATTACAATGTAACGGTTAAAATAAACAGTGTTGTTTATGCTGATACATTCATTACCGTTGAACCCGACTCTACCACTTTTATCGAGTTTTATACAAATTACGATCCTCTCAATATCGATGACTGCCAGATCCAGGAAGTTGAATATGGTTTATCCAATCATCCCAACCCCTTCAATCCATCTACCGCTATTACTTTTTTCACCGCAAAGGACGCAAAGAACGCTAAGGTCGAAATTTATAATTCCAAAGGGCAGAAGATCGATGATTTATCGATTCCCAATGATCGATCCGTCTCTGCCGGACAAAAGTCTTCAATTACCTGGGAAGCAAATAATTTTCCTTCGGGAGTTTATCTGTACAAATTAATAATTGGTGGGAAAGAAGTAGCCAGTAATAAGATGCTGCTGTTGAAATAAGATTGAAGAAATTATCTATACTTTTCATACTTTTTTTCATTACAAACCTTTTTCCCCGCGATCTGCAATTCTTTCGAGAAGATCTATCGTTTGAAATTAAAGAAGATCATTTCTATGTAGATGGATTGTATTATTTTCGCAACACAAGTGATAAAGAACTAAAACAAAGACTTATCTATCCCTTTCCACAGGATTCTGCCTACGGAAAGGTTGATTCTCTTTTTGTAATAAACGTTTTGGACTCCACTATTACAACTAATATGCAATATGGAGATAAAGGTGCTTCCTTTACTATTCAGATAGATCCCGATTCGACAGCAGTTTACAGGATATGTTATCGACAGGAGCTTAAGGATAATAAAGCAGAATATATTCTAACTACAACTCAGACCTGGAGCAGAACATTCGAACAAATGAATTACACTCTAACTTTTCCCAAAGAACTTTCGCTTGATTCGCTTTCTTATATGCCGGATAGTTTGAGGGATGAAAATAATCAATATATTTTTTACTGGCATAAAGAGGATTTCATGCCTGATAGGAATTTTGAAATTCATTTCTCAAAGAAAGAAAAATCTTACATTCCCATCCGGCAGCTGCTGGATGCGAACGAGTAAGAAGAAATGATATATTTAGTCCGAGACATTTCCATTGACAAATATTCGCATTTGAAATTTAAAATTTTTAGAGAAATAAAAAAAAAAATCAGGAACTTAATGAAAAAGATTGATCTTCATATTCACACCACTTATTCAGATGGTTTGCTTTCACCGGAAGAGGTCTTGAAACTGGCAAAAGAAAAGGATTATGATGTCATATCCATAACAGACCATGACACAATCGACGGTTATCATGTTGCCAAAGAAATTGCAGAAGATTATGGTATTAAACTGATACCGGGTGTTGAAATCAGTTCTAATCATAGGGGATTGGATGTCCATCTGCTTGCTTACAATTTTGATACTTGCAATCGGAAATTTTCTGAACTTCTTAATACAATTTATAAAGGTAGATTACTGCGAGCAAAAAAAATCGTGAAAAAATTGAATAAAATGGGTTTTGAGATTGAATTTAACGAAGTTAATGACATTTCCGGTGAAAAGAATTTAATTGGCAGACCACACATTGCCAGGGTTTTAGTTAATAAAGGTTATTGCTACAATACCCAGGAAGTTTTCAATAAATACCTGGGACAGGACAGACCGGCAAATATTCCAAAACCTGTTCCCTCAACAAAAAAAGTAATTAAGGCAATTCATGATGTTAATGGAATTGCAGTTTTGGCTCATCCATACACTTTAAAAAATGATCACGCTTTTCTTGAAATTATTAATATGGATATTGACGGATTGGAAGTTTTTTACACGAAATGCTCTGATGAAATGATTGAATACTACAATAATATTGCACTCGAAAAAAACTTGATCAGAACTGGTGGCAGTGATTTTCATGGTGATGGATTGGATTTGGATTTGTTCGGTGAAGACAGTGTTCCGGAATTTGTACTGGATGAACTGGAATATTTTGAATCCAACAAAAAATGGATGCAACTCTAAGAAAACTTTGATGGAAAGATTATGAAAAAAATCGATAATCTAATAGATATAAACAAAAGAAAAGGATTTCCGAGAGTTTACAGGTTCAACCAGTTTTTACGCTGGTTTGTTATTATTTTTGCCCTGGCTGCCATCGTTTATTCAGTTTGGATAATTTTTAATATGATCGATGCAGATTCCTCGAAATTTCAGAAGATTGTACCTTTTGTAATAATATTCCTTGCAGGAAATTCTTTAATGAGAAATCTCTTCAATGTGAACAGCATTTTATTCACAGAAGAGAAAGTTGTATTTCGTTATCTTGCCAGGAAATCTGTAAAAATCTATTGGAACTCTCTCAAGAAAATGGAACTTAATAAAAGCAAACAAAGAGCTGTGAAGCTTTTGTATCAAGAAGGTGAAGAAGAAAAAAGTTTCATTTTTATTCTCTCTTTTCCAAATATTTTGGAAATTCTTAACAGCATTGCAGAAATGTGTCCTCAACTGGAATTTGATGAATTTATGGAAAAAATAATAATTTCAGATAAAGAAAAACTCCGAAACAGGAAAAACACTTACTAATGGATACATATTACTTTCGATAGCACTTACTCCTTCCGAACTGTCCCGAAAGCTTTCGGGAGGAAGGAGAGAATCAATATGTCGGGAATTTAATGTACTCATTAGTAAATAATTTTTTATATTTAAAAGAGTTTACTTTAAAATGTTAGGAAATCTTTCAAATATTTGGAAACCGATCCCAGTTAAATGAAAAAGGATTTAACGGGACAAGTGAATCGGTTAAAAGTTGCTATCTTCTTATTAACCACCAACTTAAGTTGGTGGTTAATGAAACAAAAAAAAGCATTAACCGTTTTAACGGTTTCTAACCATACAAAATATTTTTTTTAGAAAGGTCTCATGAAAGTCAAAAACGATTGTATTTTTTTTAAAGGAGATATTCCCTGCAAACCACATAAAGAAACAGGTGTTCATTGCGATTCCTGCAAATTCTATCAACCCATCACAAAAAGAATCCTGATTATCAAAACCGGTGCAGCAGGTGACGTAATCCGCACAACACCAATTCTCTATAAAATCAAAAAAGAATTCCCTGAAGCTGAAATTAACTGGCTCACCAAATATCCTCTATTTGTTCCCAAAAAATTTGTGCCAAACATCCTGAAATGGAATCTGGAAAATATTATCTGGCTGCAAACTCAACAATTTGATATTATCTACAATTTTGATAAGGATAAAGAAACAATTGCTTTAGCTGAAACCATCGAAGCGAAATTAAAGAAAGGTTATTTAATGGATGAATTTGGTAAATGCAAATCCGCAGATATTGATGCTGAAAATAAATGGCTTACCGGAATTTATGATGATGTTTGTCGAAAAAACATGAAAAGTTACCCGGAAGAAATTTTTGAGATTTGTGGATTTTCTTTTAAAAAAGAAAAATATATTTTTGAATTACCGGATTCTCAAATCAAATTTAACCTTCCCAAAAACAAAAATATTATTGGCTTAAATACTTGTTGCGGAACCAGGTGGCAAACCAGACTTTGGGGAAAAGATAATTGGATTGAACTTGCAGAAATGCTTGCTTCAAACGGTTATTTTCCGCTTCTTCTGGGTGGACCTGAAAAAGACGAACTGAATAAAGAAATCCAAAAGAACTCGCCAGCAGAATATCTCGGACATTTCAAGTTGGAAAATTTCATTCACTTAATGAATCGCTGCCATCTTGTTGTTACTTCCGTGACAATGGCAATGCACATTGCGATTGCTCTGGAAAAAAAGATTGTTCTTTTCAATAATATTTTTAACAAAAACGAATTTGAACTTTATGGATTGGGTGAAATTCTTCAGCCGGAAGGAAAAAATTGTCTGGGATGTTACAAGAATTTTTGCGAAGAAAAATGTATGAGTACGATTTCTTCGGATTTGGTTTTTAAAACAATTAAGAAATTTTTAATATGATTATATCCATAACTGTTATGAAATAGGATAACTTGTGTGAAAACTGATGAAATGCTCTTTTTTTCAACCCCCTCTAACTCCCCCTATCCGTCAAAAGCCGGACAAGTTTAGGGGGAGAATCTATCTCCTTTTGCCGCAGGCAGTTCCCTTCCCCTTCGATAGTGAAAACCCTGAAAAAGTCTCTTTCAAACATTCATATATTTGACTCTTTCAGGGTTGTGATAAAACTAATACCTGAATGAAACCTCGAAAGTGCTAAGCATGAAGAAGTTTTTTGAAAGAAGACTTTTCAAGGATGGTTTTTCGCTTTCGAGAAACTTTCCGAATCTTGACAGGAAGAATTCTTTTTCGGAAGATTCGGAAAGATATCAATACTTTAGGGGTGCATTGATACGGCGAAAAAGGATTGATAGCGACCAGACTGTCAACTTGGGAAGAATATGAGAAAGTTAACCTGGAAACGAGTAAAAAAAATGAGAAAAAAGTTGAAAAAATTTTCTCCGTGTTCTCTGTGTGCTCCGTGGTAAATAAATGAAAATTGCTTTTCTAGGTCCTGCTTATCCTTTAAGAGGAGGTATTGCTCAATTCATCGCTCTTCTCGCTGATGAATTTTTAAAGAATAACCACGAAGTAAAAATCTTCTCCTTCAAAAAACAATATCCCAAAATTTTCTTTCCCGGAAAAAATCAAATTGATGAAAATGAGAAACCGCCAACTTTTGATATTCAACCAATGCTAACTCCTTACAATCCTTTTACCTGGATTCCAACAGCAAAAAAAATCAAACAGTGGCAACCAGATATTCTCATCTTAAAATATTGGATTCCCTTTTTCGCACCTGCTTTTGGTTTTGTTCTGCACCTGCTAAAATCTCCTAAAATCAAAAAAATATACATTATCGATAATATTGAATTTCATGAAGAATGGCTATTTGCAAAAACTCTAACAAAATTCGCTTTTTCAAAAGCTGATAAACTAATTACGCTTTCCAAAGCGGTTTACAAAAATGCGAAAGAAATGTTTCCTCATAAAACTGTTATTCTGGGTTTTCATCCTACTTACAATTGCTACGATCAAAACAGGTTCGATAAAAAATCTGCAAAAGAAAAACTCGGTTTGAATGATAAAAAAGTTATTTTGTTTTTCGGATTTATCAAACCGTATAAAGGATTGGATATTCTTCTTTATGCATTTCCAAAAATACTTGAAAAAATTCCAAATGCTCATCTTCTTATTGTTGGTGAAACTTATGGAAGTTCAGAAAAATATTATAAAATTATTAAAGATTTAAAACTTTCAGAAAATATCAAATTCATAGAAAAATTTGTGCAAACAGATGAAGTGGAATTATTTTTTAAAGCTGCAGATGTTTTAGCACTCCCCTATAAACAGGCAACTCAAAGTGGAATTGCTCAAATAGGATTTGATATGATGTTGGGAGCAGTTGCCACTCCTGTGGGTGGATTGCCGGAAATCGTGATCGATAAGAAAACCGGAATTGTAGCAAAATCCTGTTCTGCTGATGATTTTGCTCAAGCAATTGCAGATTTTTTTAAATTAGATGAAAAGAAATTAAAAGAAAATATCGAGATTGAGAATCGAAAATATTCCTGGGATAGTTTCTGTAATCTAATTATTTCCGATAGCGATTATTATATTTCACCTTAATAAGAGCATTTTCCTAATTAGAAATTTCTTTTTCGTTTCAAGTTTATAGAAATAAATTCCGCTCGCAACTTTTTTATCATTATTATCATTTCCGTTCCATATGACTGTATGATTCCCAGCACTTAACTTATCAGTAATTAAGGTTGTTACTTTTTGTCCCTTGATATTGTAAATTGAGAGGTCAACTTTTTTATTTTCAGGAATTGAGAAAGAAATTGTAGTTGTAGAACTGCGTCCGACGTTTGACGGATTAAATGGATTTGGATAATTCTGGTTAAGTTTATACCTTAAACCAGTAACAATAATTTCCTCATCAATTTCTACATAAGGTGGAGCACCAAATTCGTAAGCACCAATATCAACGATAGCTACACCGTTATTATCACCATCCCAGATACGAATATTATTAATAACATCATATAGAGGAAGGTTTAAGTATGATGCATCCGGAGTTCCAGCATCGATACATGGAGATTCTTCTGTTAGTTCATAAGAGAATAAAGTTCCCAATTCCTGAAATTGAGGATCATCTTCAATTATATTATTTCCAGCATAATTTCCTATTCCTCCTTCAACTACACAATAATAAAATGAGGGATAGGAAGGTACACCTGAAGCTGTATAAATCTCATCAATTTCCGGATTCCATAAAATAGTGTTTGTAAATATTGGATTGGAACCATAATAAGTGTGTATTGCTTCAGGCAAATATGTACTTGTGCAAAAGTTGTTTGCGATTGTGCAATTAGTTATACGAAAACTTGAAAAATCCTGTAAATACATAGCAGCACCATCGTTTCTACTCGAATTATTACAGATAACATCTCCGATAAAGTTAGGACTATCAAAGTCGCAATAAGTAGAGACACCTCCTCCTATAGTGGCATAATTATAGCAAATCCAATTATTAATAATGTCTCCATCGGAATCATGGAAACACAAACCTCCTCCACTATATCCACCATTATTGAATATCACCAAATTATTTTCAATAATAGCATTACTATGGTTTTTACAATATATTCCACCTCCAGCGCTGGAAGCAGAATTGTATTTAATAAGGTTATTACTAATTGTGATACTGCTGCTATCAAGGTAGATGGCTCCACCGGATATGGCAATATTGTTAGTGAATGTACATTTTGAAATAGACATATTGGAGAAATTTCGAACATAAATTGCACCACCGGTGTTAGAGCCTTCCTCTAAGCTTTTTGCATATGAAAACAAACAATACTCGAATAAAGCTTCCTGATCATATGTGGTCTCATTGAAATGAAACCCGTTCCAGCCAATATTTCTATCGATTGCCGTAAAGTAAATCGAGTCGTTTCCTGTCCCCACGGCATAGATGCTTCCATCTACTCTAAACTTATAATTGCCAGCGAAAAATACTTCTACTCCAGGCTCAACGATCAAGATTTCATCTTCTAAGATATGCAAACTATCAATTGCATAGTATGGAGAATTGGCAGCAGTAAGGTAACCGGAAATCTCACCTTCCAACACATTGCCAAAAAAGTAATTTGCTTCCCTAGTTAGGCTGGGAATATAACCATCTTTAAATGATTTGGCTTTCACTATGGAAGTTTCGGAAATTGTGAAAGGAGCGGAATATAGAATCGAATTCAAAGTTGGTTCGGAACCATCAATTGTGTAATGAATAGATGCTTCATTAGTAGCTGTTTCCAGTTCAATTAGTTGCGGATTAGCAAATGCACCGCCATTGGGTGTAATGCTCGGATATAGAACAACTTGAGAGTTCTCTTGAAGCTCATAAGCTCCAATATCTATTTCAGCGTTTTCGCCCTCGAATATTCTGGGATTTCCCGCTATATCATATTCTTCAATCTGAAGATTGGGACTGAATATGGATGAGTTTCCCACATTTACACAATATGATTCTGTGGTTAAAGAGAATGGGTGTTCTCCTGTATTACAAAAACCAGGATCAACATCAATAATGTTAATATAGTCCCCGTTATAATATTCTACACCTCCAGCAATATCACAATTATAGAAGTTTGTAATCCCATCCAGATCATTAATATATACTTGAGCACCATCCTCCGGATTTCCCCAAATAATATTGTTATAAAAATCTATTGGGTAGTGATAGGAATAGGAGATGCCATTGCCTTTTTCACTTAGATTATATGCAATTGTGTTATTACAACATATTGTGTTTTGAGACCCTCCTAATGCTATACCACCTCCTCCTAATCCTGCTCGATTAAAAGCAATTACATTATTAATTATGGTAACATTATTGTAACTAACAGCAATACCACCTCCACCATATATCGCATAATTGTCTGTTATATAATTATTGGTTATTATCGTTGGTTCATGCATATTTATTGCACCACCTCTGCCTGCAATATTATGATGTATTCGGTTATGAGTTATATCTACGCTGCCTCCATAATCAATGAAGATTGCTCCGCCTTGATGTTCAAGATAACCTCCAATTTTTTTTGCATAAGATATATCACAATAAGATAAGATTGTTTGAGTAACAGCTGTAGCATCCTCATTATCAAATGTAAAACCATTCCAGCTTCCGTCTGTTGTGTTGATATTGCTGAACCCTATCGTATCATTCACTGTAAAATAAATCGAGTCAGTTTCGGTTCCAACAGCAATAAGGCAACCCTCAACAAACAAACTATAATATCCCTGAAATATGATTTCAATACCTGGTTCAACAATTAATGAATCACTCTCTTGAATAACAATGTTACCAAGTATATTATAAGGAGAGTTTATCACTTCCCAGGTTCCTGAAACATTACCACCGGGGATATCTATCCCTAATAAAAATGTAAAATTCAATACAACTAATATAAATAGTAAAAGATAGATTTTCATTTGAATTTCCTTTTGAGACAATAATAAAATCGAGTATTAAGAAAATCTAAAGAATTGTTTTGTCAAACAAAAAAAGTCTCAAACCGCAGCTTGAGACTTTTTTACATTATAAACTCGAATCTATTTTTTACCTTTTATCGCTTCGATAGGACATAACTCCATACATTTTCCGCATTCAATACAAGCATCGGTGATAACATATTGTTCATCTCCTTCAACTATAGCAGAAACCGGACAGTTATCAATACAAATTCCACATTTCACACATTCAGAAGAAATTATAAAAGACATCTTAATAAATCTCCTCTTAATCTACGCAAGCATGAATCAACAAGAAAAGATAAAGCAATAATATTTATAATTACAAAATCCTAATTTCTAATGTCAAATAAAATTATAAAGCACAAATGTCCAATCATCCATAATGCACATCCTTGGGTAATCAATCTTTGTGTATTTGTCATTTGATATTTGAATTTTTGTAATTAAAGTCCATCCGTAAACTCACTGTACAACTCACGCATAGGTTACACTTTAAACCGGGCGCATAGGTAACAGTTTTATCCTTTTCTCATTTCCAAAACTAATCTTGAAACTGCATTTCGTACGAAATGCAGTTTCAAGATTTCG
>SDBT01008387.1_pt1 | contig 16891 bp, 16 predicted proteins | sample 2277101 | NCBI WGS metagenome assembly SDBT01 (sample SAMN10404973, study PRJNA504765) | marine sediment metagenome | isolation source: marine sediment core GS10_PC15, 103 cmbsf | place: Arctic Ocean: Southern Knipovich Ridge | collected 2010
TGATGCAACCGGGCCTTTTGCGGGTAAAACCATCGTTCTGACCGGTGCCTTGAGCATTTATTCTCGTGAAGATATGAAAGAAAAACTGAGCGCTGCCGGAGCGAAGGTAACCGGCAGCGTGTCGAGTAAAACCGATTTTGTTATCGTTGGAGAAAATCCGGGGAGTAAATTCAGTAAGGCCCAAAAACTCGGAGTTACTATCCTGTCCGAGGATGAAGCGATTAAATTGCTGGAGGATAACGGCTGAATCGAGGTGGTTTCCATACCGCCTGTCAGGTATCATGATGATTAAGAAAGTTCAAAGGAGATTGGAAATGATGACCAGGCTCCCAATCTGCCTGGCAGTTGTCGTTCTGCTTCTTTTCGGGGCAGGCGTTCAGGCACAGGAAACCGATGCACCGGAGCAGTCGGATTCGGATATCAGCGGCAACTGGATAACCCAGGCGGGGAATATCGTCGAGATCACCGTCGACGGAACCGATGTCGATCTTTACTTCCCTGCATATGCCAGAATGATGCCCGCAAGTTATAACGGCACTGTCCTGGTGTACGTCACTCACTACCGAAACCCGGAAATTGAGGACTGCTACATCGACGCTCCAGAGGAAGACTACGAGAAATGCAGGGATTTCATAAGCATTGACGATCCCAGGCACCGGTTTACGCTCAGTCTTTCCGACGACGGAATGGTCCTTTCAGGTGTCAAGGAGATCAGAGTCCTGATAGTTGAATGGGATGTCGATGAAAACGGGAACAGGATAAATCACCGACCCACGGGCACAGTATGGGAATATTTCAGCACCTACCAGTGGCGAAGTTCCAACTGCAATTTCAGCAATCTGCCGCCTTTCGACGGAAACGTCCTGGAAAAATACGAGCTGGTTGAAATCATGCTCGATCAATTCGGCCTCAGGGCGGAATTCTATCTGGATGATTTTATCGTTCAGGACAGGGTTGTATTTAACTACGACCAGGCATACCTGGATGCCGATACCGGTGTGTTCGTGCCTGCAGAGGCGGCTATCGTTCATCCGCACCTCGAGGAACTCGACGGGAGGGTGATCTGGGACGAAACAGCGCAGGCTTTCATTATCGAGGTTTATCCATACGCGCTCAAGTCCTACGTTTCACTGTTAACGGGATTGTCGATACTCTGTCACCAGGTTCACGCTCAGAAGACCCTGGAAGAAGGATTGTACGGAGTTACAACTCAGATGGAACTCGACAGCCTTCATTACACATGGAGCCATCGACAGGCTTTGTGCGCTCTCGGTGATACAGAATTTGAACATCATGTCGATTTCCTGTCCCGTGCACTGGAGTACCGACAGATGGATGAGGACTGAAATCGAGCGGCTTACTAAAAACACTTAATGGTCGAAGTAGAATTCAGCATAATTACGGTCAATTACAGGAGCCTGGACCTCGTGGACAAGCTCCTTGCGAGCTTAGCCGAATTCCCCCCGCCCGGTAACTACGAAACCATCGTTGTCGACAATTCCAGCGAATATGAATCGACCGATTCTCTCCTGGAGAAACATCCCGATGTCAAACTGCTGTCGATGAAAGAAAATGTCGGTTTCGGTGCGGGAAACAACCGTGCCGCCGAAATCGCCTCCGGACGCATCCTCGTTCTGATTAATCCCGACAGCGTGCTCCGGGAGGAAACGGTCTCAAAGCCGGCGAAGTATCTCGATGAGAATCCCGAAGTCGGGATACTCGGCCTTCAGGTGTACACACCCGACGGGATGCTCGAGCAAACCGCGCGAGGCTTTCCGAGCGCATCCACAGGGATTTTCGGCAGGTCGACATTCCTGGGAAAAATTGCCCAGCAGACCCGACTGGGCAGTTCAAGCATCGCCAAAAAAAATCTCCTCGTCGACCCGGACGCAACCGAACCCTACCCGGTCGAGTGGGTTGCGGGCACGGTCATGGTGATTCGCCGAGATTGCTGGGACGCGGTTAACGGTTTCGATGAGGATTTCTTCATGTACTGGGAGGACGCGGATATCTGCTATCGCGCTCTGAAAGCGGGTTTCAAGACGGTCTATTTTCCCGATGCCCGGATCTACCATATCGGGGGCGCCACAACTTTAAAAGATCCCGCCCCCGCAATTCGGATGTTCCATAAGTCGGCTTATATTTACATCACTAAGCACATTTCCACCGGTACCTCCCTGTTGAGGGGTTTTGCGTGGTGTGCGCTGAACCTCCGTGCCTGGATCCTTTCCACCCAGGCCGCGAAGAAATCCCGCAGGCAGGCCTCCGGATAAACTCCAATGTTTGTGTGGATGCAACACACGCTTAACGATCAGTCGCCCGCCGCGTCCCTGCCCTCATGGCTGGGGTCCGGACCCTTACCGGTGATTCTGGTTATCGTTATCGGAATCGCACTCCTCCTGGTCTACATAAATTTCCGCCTCAACAGAATTCAACGCGACCTTCACGGTCTTGGAAAATCCTATTACGAAAAAGAAAAGGCAATCCACGACCGCTTCAAAGCCGGCCTGTTGACCGAGAAGGAATATCGTCGCGAACACGAGCGGTTTCTCCGGGAAATGCGCGATGACTCCCGTCGCATTACCGATGGTCCACCATGATGACCGGCATGTCAGGGAATCCCGGAAAAACGATCAGAATTGCCTTCCGTACAATCGGATGCCGCGCAAATCAGGCCGATACCGCACGTATGATCTCCGGCCTGCCCCAGAATGTCGAACAGGTTGAATACGATTCCGGGGATTTCGATGTCGTTGTCATTAACACCTGCACGGTTACTTCCAGAGCCGATGCCGATGGAAGAAGGGCCGTTCGAAGGGCAAAACGAAAAAATCCCGACTCGGTAATAATTCTTACCGGATGCTCCGCGCAGGTTGATCCGGAATCCTGGCGGGCAATGCCCGAGGTCGACCTGGTAATCGGCATCAGCGACCGCGAGAATCTGTCGGAATTTCTGGATACTGCATTCGCAGCACGTGAAGCCACAATCAGTGAGCCGGGCGGCGGAGTTCTCGGACCCACACCGCTTCACGGGCACAAATCCCGGCCTTTTCTGAAAATTCAGGACGGTTGCTCCAGAGGATGCGCTTACTGCATCGTTCCGCAGGCAAGAGGTCCGGAACGATCGAGACCTCCGGGAATGATACTGGAGGACATCCATGCCCTTTCCGAAGCCGGTTACCGCGAAATCGTCCTGACCGGTATACACCTGGGTCGATGGGGTATGGATATCGGGCAAAATTTCCTGAGTCTTCTAAGCGAACTGGAAAATATCAAGAGCGACGTCAGAATAAGACTCAGCTCGATCGAGCCGATGGACCTGACTCCCGAAACCGTAGTTGAAATCCTGCAAAATCGGCTGATCTGTCCGCACCTGCATTTGCCGCTTCAGTCGGGCGACGATCGTATACTCGAATCGATGGGCCGCGATCACACAACCGTTGAATATGCAAATCTTCTTTCTGCTGCATTCAAAACACGACCCGATATGGCGCTCGGCACCGATATCATGGTCGGATTTCCGGGCGAGGATGATGAGTCGTTTGAAAAAACACTGGAGTTTATTTCCGGGCAGCCTTTTACATACCTGCACGTCTTCTCCTACTCGCCGAGAAAATCAACCCGCGCGTCGGCAATGAAGAACCGTCCAGCGAATTCGGATGTAAAAAGCCGTATGAGGATACTCAGGGAACTCGATTCAACATTACGTGAAGCATTCCTTCAGGCCAATCGCGGAACCGTCAGAGAGTGTCTTGTCGAGACCCCTCAAACACACTCAAAAAGCCTTACTGCTATTAGTGATAATTATATCAGAGTTAATGTGAAACCCGGTCCTGAAGCCGTTTTCCCGGGTCAAGTCATCCGCCTGATGATGGATATTACTATAACAAGACTGGAAAAGTATAAGAACATGCCAACCGGTTGCATGACACGTGGCGACTGCTGATAATTGATATATGATGGAGAGTTGAGGACTGACTGAAATGATCCGCGGCTTCAAAATCTATGCTGAAGGAAAAAAAGTTGGCTGCGTACTTCTGGAGTATGGCAATAGCGACAAAGTTACAGTTGAGGAAATAACCAAAAGTCTTGAAGAACTGGAGGTTAAGGATTTCGACCTCAATGAACTTCAGGAAGCCATCGACTCAGGTATGCAGGTTTCTCTCGATCTTGCAGAAGAAGCTCCCGACAACATTCCGGGAATCTGCTGGCTTGCGAAAGAACCCGACGGCACTGTCAAGGCCTGCGTTAAAGCTCCACGCGGAAGCGGACGCACTGTGTCACTTACCGATATTGAAAAAGAACTTGTTAAAGCAGGACATGGTGAGATGTTCCGGATGGATGACATAATCCGCCGGAACATGGAGAATCATGCCAAGGATTCAAAGTCGATATCATTTAAGGCTGCCGAAGCCAGGGACGGCGAGATCACTGTCGAAGTCACAGCCGACAAGCGTACCGCTTATGTGACTTACTCACGTCCCAGGGGAGGAGAACCCCTGACGAAGGACGATATGCTCGCAAAGCTCTCGTCCGCCAGCGTGGTATTCGGTGTCGATCAGAACGTAATCGACGAGTTACTTACAAAGAACGAAGATGCATCAAAGAGCCGGATCGCAGGCGCCCTGGAACCGGTCGATGGTGAGGATGCATCAATCAAGTACCTGTTCGATGCCTACCATTTAAATACGGGTCCAAGAATAAGCGAGAGCGATGTAGCTGATTTCCGCGATCTCGGCATTTTTGAAAATGTCGAGGAAGCCACTCCTCTCGTCAGGAAAGAACCTGCGACTGAGGGCGAGGACGGCATGGATGTCACCGGAAAGGCACTTAAGGCCAAACCCGGACGCGATGCTCCGCTGCCGAAGGGCAAGAACACTCGAATCTGTGCTACTGATGAGAATATCCTCGAATCCGCTACCGCCGGAGCACCAAGACTTGCCGCCGGGAAAGTTGTTGTTGAAGACGTCCTTATAGTCGGCGACGTTGATTTCACAACCGGTAATATCAACTTCGTCGGTAATGTGATGATCAAGGGAATTGTCAACACCGGCTTCACAATAGAAGCCGAGGGTGACATAACCTGCATGGATGTCGTTGAAGGAGCCGTATTAAAAGCCGGTGGAAATATTCTATTCAAACGGGGAATCAAGGGTCAGGGCAAAAGTATTGTAGAGGCCGGCGGTGACGTTATCGCGAAATTCATCGAACACTGCAAGGTTATTTCCCACGGTTCAATTATTGTTGATGAAGCTCTCATCCACTCGGACTCCTCTGCAGCCGACAGAATCGAAGTAATCGGCAAAAAGGGTCAAATCTTCGGCGGTACCGTCACAGCCGGGAAACTTGTCAGGGCGAATTATATCGGGTCGGAAATGGCTATCAGAACCGAGATCGAGGTTGGCGCTGCCCCCCACCTGCGTAACCGTCTGGAAGAGCTTCATGGAATGGAAATAAAAAAGAAGAGCGATTACTCCAAGGCATCAAAGAACCTGCTCGCACTTAATGTCATGCGTGATAAGGGAGACCTTCCCGAAGAACGTGAAGAGCTGATCCAGACCCTGAAGTCGGTTACACAGCAACTACTCGGTGAACTTGAGGATATCAAGTACGAAATCGAAAAACTTGATGGAGACCTTAAAGAATCTGCAGCAGGCACTGTCGAGGCAGGTAAACTTATTTATGCCGGTGTGCGTATTGCCATCAAATCCGCCCGACGATGGATCAAAGAACCAATGCAGCAGACAATCTTCCTCAAGGAAGGTCCGGACATCGTACTCTCAGGCGAACTCGCCGAAACCAGCACCGGTAAAAAATAAAAAAAAACGACGCGTTTGCATCGTTTAAACTTTTTCATTTACTACACGCCTCAGTTCATTCCGAAATCAATTCCACCTTCATCCTCATCCTTGGGTTTTTCCTCAACAGGCTCTTCGGCACCCTGCTCGACACGCGCTTCCTCAAACGGAGCAGTTTCCAAAGCCGCCTCTTCTGCTTCATCCGATCCATCGGATGACGGAATCAGCTCCTCAGTCCTCAGGAACCAGTCCTGCTTCTCAAGTTTCCTGGTTACGAACGTCGACGACCACCAGTTCTCCTTCATTGCATCGATGTGAGAGTTGGTCTTCCGCAGTTTCGATTCGAGATTCCTTCGATCGTCGATTTCCTGCTTAATCTCCCTTCGAAGAGTATCCAGATGCTTTTCGAGCCTGGCTATCTGGATCCTTAATTCATCAGCCTGCTTTTGCTCGTTATCTCCACGCTCGATATTGATCTTGATCTCTCTCCTGAGTCGACCTGCATCGAGCTGGGCCTGCTTGAATTCCTCATCCAGGCCGGCAATCTCCTCATCAAGCCTGCGCGTCTCTTCCTCGAGGACCCTGTTCTCCTCTTCAAGCTGCTCGATCTCCGCCCGAATCTGCTTGTTCTCCCCTATCTTCTCCTCTTTTCCGCGCTGGGCGGAATTCAACTGCGTCTCAAGCATGGAGAGTTCGCGAGTGAGTCGTATACGTTCTTTCTCAAGCTGCCGTTGATCCATATTGAATCACCGTGAAACTGACAATATCTTCTGCCAGGTTTTCACTTATTATAGAAATATGACAGAGGATGGGATTCATACTCTGCCCTGATCTTAGACGCACGATTTACTAAGTACTGAACCTTATCACGGGAGATCTTCTCATCTTTAAGCGTTGCCTTATCCTTTGCGATTGCTGCGTCCAGCTTTACGATAGCAGACTCAAGAGATATCCTGACGCTTTCAGCCTCGTCTGCTATGCTGTGAGTCCGATTCTCTTCCTTCTTGAGGTCCGTGATTTCCAGACGACTTTTGAAGTTCTGATTTTCCTTGCGGTCGAGACGTTCGTTGAGTTCTTCAATGTCTTTTTTGATATTGATTTTCTTGACTCTCAACCGCTGAAGTGTTTCCTTCTGCTCGATTACATCCTTTGACTCGTCCCACTTCTCCTGCTCGCTGGCATCTTTCTGAGCGGTCAGGATTCTAAAACGCTCCCTGAGTGAATCAACTTCTTCCTCTGTAGCTCCACCCTCAATTGCTAAATCATCAGCAGGACCTCCCGCCGAGGGTATCAAGGTAGGTGCCGGTGACACTCTGAGAGGGCGCTCACTTCTGACCTGGCGATTCAGCTTGTCCTTCAGCTTCTGGTTATCCTGCTCGAGCTTACGGACTTTCTGTCGCTCAATCTCCAGCTTCAGGTTGAGTTCCCGGACCTCTTTTTCGAGCTCTGCAACCCGATCTTCTGACATCAAAAAAACCTCCAAATACTTATGTGCCCGGCAATATACCACAAATTGTTTTGCTTTTCACCTTCAAACCCGGGACCGTGCCTGCCCGAATGTCAATTTCTTTCGCTGAGCCGGTTTTTAGCTACAATACCGTCCAGATTGGCGCTTTCCTTCTCCAGAATCAGCAGTCGTCCAAGAAGTTCCGCTACTACACCAGCCGGTCCGACCCGTCCTTCATTCTCAGGTTTTTTGCCGCTCACCTGCAGAATTCTTGCCAGCAACATTTCCGTAAGCAGATCCTGCAGGACCTCCAGGGACGACATCAGCTTGTCGAAAACCCCGTTCCTGTCCCGCCGATGCATCTCCATTGTCTCGATGAAAGCTGCAATATCTCCCTCCAGGTCTGACACACGATCCTGTAATTGGTTAATCTCCCCGGCAGACGTTCCGTCGGATCCTTCCTGCAGTTTCCTGAGTCTGGACCGCATGTCCGAAATATCCGTATGTTTCTGAAGGCGTGACCTCTTCAACTCCAACACGTGTGGCCTGAGCGAATCCTTCTCCCGGTTCAAACGAGCCCGTTCGATCCGGATGCCCCTCTCACCTGCGAAAAAATCTTCCAGTTTTTTTCGTTCGGTCTGAATTCTCACGCGCAACTGCTCTAGGGTTGCTTCCGTATCAGGACGATCTGCAGACAGTCGACTGATATCGGACCGAACACGTTTTTCTTTTTCGATATTGGCTGGTCCCTGGTTGTGTACTGACAGGTTTTCGTTGTCCGGGTCCCGGGGGACAACGGGAAACTCAGTATCCACGCGAGAGTCCTCCTTAGCCCACATTCAGCAGGCTAAGTTATTCCCCCACCCTGCGGACTGAGAGTTCGCCTTTCAATAGCCCCATCTGCTCATCAAGTAAATCTATCTTCAGTGAAAGCTCTTCTACAGGAAGACTGTTGAAATCAATGGATCCCTTAACCAATCCACCGAACTGCGGCATTACGAACCGCGCTATCCCGTCAACGCCGCCTATTTTGTCCGCCAGACTGATTACCAGGGTCCCGGTAGTGTCCAGGATGAAACTGATTTCTATCTCGGCTTTCTCGTCCTCCCGTAATTTTACGCCTTTTAAGCCGACCTCCCCCACAAATTCGTTTGACTCTACGGTTTCCTCGTCCCCCTCAAATATTGCTATCTCGACCGTGTCGACCTTCTTCAGGCGTGCAACGAAGGTCTTGGATTCTGTTACAGGTGGTATTGCCCCTCTGCCGAGAAATATCCGGTACTTCCCTGATGGAAGCCCGATTCCCACAGATCGTTTAAGGCGCGTAATCCCCGGCTTGGCAGGAGCTTCAGTTGCAGCTTCTTCAGAACCGGGATTTGACGCTTCAGTGGATTTTTTTCCCTTTGCACCGTCAGCGGTTCCGGATGCAGCCGAATCCTTTGCCGGACGCTTGGATTCTTTTTTGCCGGATTTCGCTCCGTCCTGCTCGGGAGTCTGATTTTCAGTCTTTTTATCGGGCATACTCCGCACCGCCTCTCATGCGGTAATTTGCATTATAACATATTTCCTTTGGCGCGTTTTAGGCAGTTCAAGTCCACATTATCAGAGAGACAATGGCTGCCAGGAAACCGGATGCAAGGACTACACCGGATGCTTTCATGCGGCATCCCTCTGCGCTCAGTATTCTTGCCGAAAGGACTGCGCCCGGTATAAATCCCAGTCCCCAGAGTCCTGCAAGGAGGAAGCTGATACCCAGGTATACCGGATATATCGCCATGGCTGTCCCGAGCAGCGAGAGTATCGATGCCGTCGAGAACCTGAACAGCCAGTTGCCTGCAACAACTGCAAGCCCGAATAAGATCCAGCACATCACAATTGCCAGGGTCAGACTTATTCCGACCCCCTCAGACCCCTCAGGTAATCCGGGGGTTGCAGACCATCTCATTTCCACCGACTCGACACCTTTCGAGAGTGCTATAAGATATCTTCCTAACTCTCCGTCCCCATCTCCAATCATCTGAATTGAGTAACCCGACTGCTCCCGACCGGTTTCCCGCCCGGTCTCAAGTAACCCGATAAAATCCGGATGGGAAACCAGTTCGACCTGCCCGCCTTTCAATTCCCAATCCTTACCACCGTCGCAGTAAAGAGCTGTTACATCCGCATGACCGGATAAACGTACGGCAAAATCTGAAACCGGCCCGTTGATTATGTAATCCAGGCTGATTCCCTTCCCGATTCCTGTTGACTCCCCCGGATGGAGAACGACCGCCTGTCCTTCCAGCCTTACGAAATCCCAGTCGGGAACGTTCCCTGCAGATCCATAGACCGCCGCCGGGAACATGGTCTCACGCCAGTGTTCGACCTGCACTGTTCTTTCAAGGGTGATACCCTGCAGCGGAACCTCACTTGCGGCTAAAAACGGCCAGAATGGCACCGCAAAAAGTCCTCCCAGTACCTGCCGGCGTCTCTCCAAATCGAGTTCTGCGGCCTCGTGAGCCTGTCCAGCGGACGCGATATGCTCTTCGAGGGGAGTTACATGGTCGCTGACAAACACGATCAATGGCTGCGATTCTGCGGCCAGAAGGCTGATTTCAGCATTTTCGGCTCCTTCTGTTACTTTGACTGATGGTGCCGGCAGAATTGCCCCCTCCCCTGTTACCGTTGACATAGCCCCCACCAGGGCATTGTCGATATACTCGCGTACGAGCCAGGTATCCTGCGCCTGCCGTTCAAACACTACAATCTGGATACCGTCAGCTCCGACGGCGTCTGTGTGAATTGTAAACAGCAGGAGTGAGATAAGCAGACAGTATATCGGCCTGGCTGAATCCGGCATGCGAATAATAGTACCACATGAGTTGATGTTTCGAATCCGTCTAGAGCCGTCTTTCAGTCAGTTGTGATCCGGAACGGCATGAATGTGGAAGACTCCCCGCTGTAACCTCGACAACCTGCGTGGCACCAGGCACGGCATTAACAATTCTGCCGGGGGAAAGGTCACGGATCAGTTTGACCACATTGAGTTCCCCATCCAGAAAAATTACATCGATCGCAAACCGCATGAAGAACATATGAATGGAATTGCAGGGTCGAATGAGCAGTCCTTCACCCCTGGGAGGCGGATCACTCCCTATCAGGCCCCTGAACCGATCCCAGAACGTATCGGCAATCCTGCAGCGAATCGATTCGCCTTCATCGGTGGATATCACTGCCCATTTATTGACCATTTACAGTACTGCTCCCTCATAAACCTATAATGCATCGCTTTTACTCAGTTCCATTATTACCGAAATGGCGGCAGGACCGAGAAGCACGATCATCAGTGCCGGAAGCACGAAGAAAACCAGCACGAAACTCATCTTCAGAGGAGCTTTCATTGCAGTTTCCTCCGCCCGTTGCCTACGTTTCAGGCGCATCTGGTCGGACTGTATTCTAAGAACGTTGGCAATGCTCACACCGAGCTTGTCGGCCTGAACGAGTGCCGCGATAAACTGAGACAGATCGGGTGCATCGACCCTGTCGGCCATGTCTTTCATAGCGTCGCGCCTCTGCTTACCCATCCTGATCTCATGAAGGACTCTCATGAATTCCTCTGCCAGAGGTCCACGAAGCTTCTCAACCACCTTACTCAACGCCATATCGAAACCAAGTCCCGCCTCGACAGAAACTGTCAGAAGGTCCAGGGCATCGGGAAGCTTTCGTGTAATGTCGGATTTTCGGCTGTTAACCTTTCCGCTCAACCAGAGGTCCGGTATGAAATAGCCCAAAAGGCCGGAGCCGATCAGCATTCCAACACCTTTCAGACCTTCCGATTTCTCCATAATGCCCATGAATCCCAGCATTACAGGGAAAGCAACCGCCAGGACGATCTGCATACTTACAAAGGATGCCGGCCTGATCTTGAGACCGGCCTGCTTGATTTTCCTGGTAGCCGCACGAAGAACTTCGTTAGGTGTAATTTTAGTGATCACACCGCCGATTCGCTCGATAATCGGATGGATGATGCGCTCGGTGAAGGACTTGGACAACTCCAGCTCATGTAGATCGATCTTACCCGGCTCACGGGACATAGCCCTGAGGCGCTCTTCGAAAGATGCTGATGATGCCCCTCGTTTGGTAAACGCAAACGCGAGGGACATCGCAAAAATAATTATCACTGCTGCAATTGCAAAAAACATTTTGACCTCCCTCTCAGACCTTGATCTCCACGATCTTCTTGATGAAGAAACCACCGATCATCTGTAGTACGAATGCCCCGGCCAGCATGGACTTGCCCATAACTGTCGTGAACAACGGCATCATGAACTCAGGGTTCATCATGTAGATACCCATGCACATCGCAGGGGGCATCAGCGTCAGGATTATTCCCTGCAGCTTGCCCTGGGCGGTGAGTGTGTTGATTTCGCCCTTGATTCTGATTCGCTCGCGGATAGTGTGAACGATCTTGTCAAGGATTTCGGCGAGATTACCGCCGATCTGACGCTGGATTTTCACCACCGTAACCACCAGGTCCAGGTCCTCGGATGGCACTCTCTCAGTCAACCCGTCCAATGCCTGCTCTATCGGATATCCCAGGTTCGTCTCCCTGAGCATCCTGCGAAACTCGGCTGATATCGGATGAGGTGCCTCTTCGGCTACCAGCTCCATGCCCTGAAGGAAGCTGTAACCGGATTTTAGAGAGTTGGAAATAAGGATCAGCGCATCGACAAGCTGTGCATCAATTTTCTTGATCCTCTGAAATTGCCTCATCTTTACGTAAAATCGAGGAATCACGATGCCTGGCAGGCCGAGCATGAAGAATCCCTGCGGTGACTTGGTGAGTATCCACCCGATAATTCCCGGCACGATGGTGCAAATCGCATACATTCCCACGTACTCGCTGTATCTCAGTTTCAGGTCGGCCTTCTGGAATTCAAGGATCATCTTCTGGACAAACGTCCTCTTCTCGATCAGATGATCGATCTCGCTCCAAAAGTCTTCCTTCTTGGATTCGGTCTGCGGGATCTGTGTCCTTCCGCTTGTCTGGACGGTCTTCCCGCTTTCAACATAGCTGGCCAGACGGGTTGAAACCGCATTGGCCCTCGATGCGACATACTGGCTGATGGCCCATCCAAACAATGCGATCGCGAAGAAAACAGCTCCCAGTACCAGTGGTAATGTCATGTCTCTGTCCTCTCGGTATTCACTTCAATCCCTTACAGCTTCATGCCATCTTTTGGGAAGAAGATTTCCCTTGAAAGCTCAATTCCTTCAGCATCAATTATGCTCAGGAATCTGGGCAGAATTCCGGTCGGCTGATGCGAACCGGTTACTCGACCCTGCTCATCCACGCCGGTCTGTTTGAAAAGGAAAATATCCTGGAGGGTGATCTTATCGCCCTCCATACCGGCAACCTCGGTCAGATGTGTGATCTTTCTCGAACCATCCCTGAGTCGTGACTGCTGGACGATAATGTGAACCGCACTGGCGATCTGCTCGCGGATAGCCCTGACCGGAAGGTCAATTCCCGCCATAAGGACCATCGTTTCCAGTCGGCTGAGAATATCGCGTGGTGTGTTCGCATGACCCGTGGTCAGACTGCCGTCGTGACCGGTGTTCATCGCCTGGAGCATGTCCAGGGCCTCACCCGAACGACACTCTCCAACCACGATCCGATCGGGTCTCATTCGAAGGCAGTTCTTGACCAGGTCTCGAATTGTAATCGCGCCCTTGCCCTCGATATTCGGCGGACGACTCTCCAGGGTCACAACATGGTCCTGCCTGAGCTGCAGCTCGGCAGCATCCTCGACCGTCACAATCCTGTCTGTCTCGGGAATAAAGCTTGACAGAACATTCAGAGTTGTGGTTTTACCGGAACCGGTACCGCCTGAAACAATGATATTCAGCCTTGCTTCGACACATGCCCTCAGGAATTCGGCCATTTCCCTGTTAAGCGTGCCGAAACTCAGAACGTCCTCTATGCCGAACGGGTCGCGGGAGAATTTTCGAATTGTAATTGTCGGACCGCAAAGGGACAAAGGCGGTATGATTGCGTTTACACGACTTCCGTCCGGCAGACGCGCGTCCACCATTGGGGTCGATTCGTCGATTCGACGTCCAATCGGAGCGACGATCTTCTCGATAATCCTGAGAACGTGGTTATCGTCGTAAAAAAGAGCGTCGGTTAAGGTCAGTTTTCCGTTTCTCTCACAGTATACCTGGTTGGGACCGTTGACCATGACCTCGGTAATGGTCGGATCGTCAAGCAGGGTCTGGATCGGGCCGTAACCGAGAACCTCATCCATGAGGTCCGACAGGATTGATTCACGTTCGCCCCTGCTTAACGGTTTGTCTTCCTGTGATAATTTCTCAATTATCAGATTCTCGACAGTCTGCCGAACCAGGTCCGTGTTGTCCACGCTGTCCAGAAGTTCGGGATCGATCTCCTGGATAATCTCAGTGTGGATCTTGCTTTTCAGGTCCTTAAACGGATCTGTTCGGGTTCTCTGACCTCCCCTGGATAACTCACCAGAGGTCTGCTGCGATTGTGACTGCTGCTCCAACCGTATTCGGCTCATTAACGACATACACGAAACCTCCGTAGAGTCTTCCTGATACCTTTATAGTATCGGTTTCTCTCCATACATCATGTTTAAAGTCGGGGATTATAAATACAGATAATGTAACTTGATATGGATTAATCGGACCAAATTTTCGATTTATTTTTCGCCCGCATGCAGTGTCATACATCAATCTTCAACATTAATACCGCAAAGCCTTAAATATGATTCGCCCGTCACCAGTTCCGGCTGGTCTCCCACATACTCCATCCAGGTCACCCACAGCATTTTCCGGGTTCGATCGGCAACCATCCTGGGATGCAGGTTCGTGCCTGAGTCCGCCACGGTAAGAGGGGTCCCGAGTCTGCCGTCATGCATGATTTCCCTGACATACAGGACAGCTTTACCGTATCGAGGTCCATCGCTGCCGGTATACTCCGGATACGCCACAAAAATCCTGTTCTCAAGACAGACAATCGATGCAAGGTCGGATCTCGAACCGTCCGACGAAACACTCAGAATCTGCGACCTGTCACCATCCAGGATCGATGTGTAATACAACCTGAAATATCCACTCTGACTCTCATCCAGCCAGATTACATGCGCCCGGCCGTCCACCCCGACCGCGAGCTGCGACTGGTCGGACCTCGCCGGTGTATCGGTAAGTTGGATTTCCGGTCCGAGGTCACCCGACGACCATGTCCGGTAATATATTTCAAGATTCGATCCCGGCTGATGGTGATCCGGTTCACCCGGAATAACCGATGCAATCCTGTCCTGCTCGCGGGCATCCACATATGAAAGATGCACCAGATCGCCGGGACCGATTTCAATATCGGGCACAAACTGCCAGTATGAGTCGTTCGTGAGACGGATATCCCCGCCCCAGTTTCCGCTGCCGTCCCCGATTCTCATCAGAATTTCATGCTGAATATCAAACCGGTGGTCGAACCAGGCCACCAGCGGACGACCGTCGGAAAAAACCTCAATGTCCGGATCCCATCCGGACCAGTCGTCGTTCAGGCTCAACAGGGTCTCCGGTCCCCACTGTCCGTTCCGGATACTTCTTGCGTGAGTTTCCTTGTATCCGTCCTTCATGTCCTGCCATGCGAAATGCACCGCTCCGTCCGGACCCACTGCAATCGACGGGTTCCACGACCTCTCTCCATCCTGCGATGTAATCACTTCCGCCGCACTGAACGATCCGGGTGTGCCGTGCCGCCACAATACCTCCACAGCATCTCCCAGCTTCTGTACCCAGCAGTAATAGATCTCTCCGGTCACCGGATTGACCGCCACCTGCGAGTCGTACCCGTAAATCGGAGGCGATGACATCGTTTCAGTCATTTGTATGGTAAGTGGGGCAAAAACCGGAGGCGGTACGACCGTCGATTGAGATCCTCCGCATGCCGGAATAAGTACAGCCAACGATATAAGTATCGGGAGGAGAATTGCAACCGGTCTCATAAATTACTCCCTGAGATCAGTAGATCGATTGATACAGTGTACCGTTGGTTTCCCGATCGGGCAACCGAAGGCTGCCCTGAGTAGCAGCAATGTGAGAATGTCCGCATTTTTTTCGTTCTGAATGATTCTTACGGTGCGAAGCGGGCTATAAAGATATCCCATCCTTCATCCGATACCTGGACAGTCTCGTTTGGTTCACCCTCCCCAAATATCGCTGAACCTTGGAAACTTCCTGTCACAACTGTGGAGTCGTCCGAAAGCGTTGTGATTCCATTGCCCTCATCAAGATATGTTCCGCCCGAACGTTTTGCCCATGCTAGAGTGCCATCGGGATTGTACCGGGCCACGAAGATATCCCAACACCCAGCTGATACCAGGACAGTCTCGTTTGCTTCTCCCTCCCCGAATGTCGCTGAACCCTCGTGCGATCCAGTCACAACCGTCGAGTCGTCCGAAAGCGTTGTGATTCCATAGCTATGATCACGGTACGTTCCGCCCGAACGTTTCGCCCATGCGAGAGTGCCGTCGAGATTGTACCGGGCCACGAAGATATCCCCTTGTCCATCCGAGTCCAGAACAGTCTCGTTTGGTTCACCCTCCCCGAATGTCGCTGGATTCCAGAAATGTCCTGTCACAACTGTGGAGTCGTCCGAAAGCGATGTAATTCCATGGCCTACATCATAATTCGTGGCGCCTGCGCGTTTTGCCCATGCAAGAGTGCCGTCGGGATTGTACCGGGCAACGAAGATATCAGTCCATCCATCTGAAACCAGAACAGTCTCGTTAGCTTCACCCTCCCCGAATGTCGCTGAAACCCTGAAATATCCTGTCACAACTGTGGAGTCGTCCGAAAGCTTTGTGATTCCATGGCCCTCATCCCGATACGTTCCACCCGAATGTATCGCCCATGCGAGAGTGCCGTCGGGATTGTACCGGGCAACGAAGATATCAAAATTTCCATCCGATACCAGGACAGTCTCGTTTGCTTCACCCTCACCGAATGTCGCTGAACCCCGGAACATTCCTATCACAACTGTGGAGTCGTCCGAAAGCTTTGTGATTCCCCAGCCTCTAACATCATTCGATCCGCCTGCGCGTTTCGCCCATGCAAGAGTGCCGTCAGGATTGTACCGGGTCACGAAGACATCACCAGATCCATCCGATACCAGGACAGTCTCGTTTGGTTCGTCCTCCCCGAATGTCGCTGAATCTTTGAACTCTCCTGTCACAACTGTGGAGTCGTCCGAAAGCGTTGTAATTCCATAGCCTATATCAAAATCCGTTCCGCCTGCGCGTTTCACCCATGCGAGAGTGCCGTCGGGATTGTACCGGGCCACGAAGATATCCCAAACCCCATCCGATACCAGGACAGTCTCGTTTGGTTCACCCTCACCGAATGTTGCAGTAACAGAGAAATTTCCTGTCACAACCGTAGAGTCGTCCGAAAGCGTTGTGATTTCATTGCCATAATCACTGTACGCTCCGCCTGCGCGTATCGCCCAGATAAGACTGCCGTCATTACTAACAACGATATCTTCTATCTGATATGCCGACAGTTCGCCAAGGTTAGAATCAATTTCCTGAGATTCTGCCCTTACAAGCACTTGATAAGAATCAGCAGGCGCACCCTTCTCATT
>SDBT01008388.1_pt1 | contig 16891 bp, 18 predicted proteins | sample 2277101 | NCBI WGS metagenome assembly SDBT01 (sample SAMN10404973, study PRJNA504765) | marine sediment metagenome | isolation source: marine sediment core GS10_PC15, 103 cmbsf | place: Arctic Ocean: Southern Knipovich Ridge | collected 2010
CGGATTTCACCCTTCTTTATCCCGGGTTTTCTGGCTAACATGGCAGCGGGGTATGTTTCCATTCAATCTGGTGCCAAGGGACCAAATATCTGTCCGGTAGCCGCCTGTGCCTCAGGGACGCAGGCTATTGGTGATGCTTTCCGTATTATCCAGCAGGGTGAGGCTGATGTCATGGTTGCTGGTGGTACTGAGGCAAATATTAGCCCCCTTATGTTTGCCGGGCTGGATGCCATGAAGGTGACATCTACCAGAAATGAGGAACCGGAGAAAGCTAGCCGACCCTTTGATAGAGACCGTGATGGCTTTGTTGTTGGCGAGGGTAGCGCCATTGCCATTTTGGAAGAATTAGAGTTCGCCCGAAATAGGGGAGCTAGGATTTATGCCGAGGTATCAGGCTATGGCTCCAGTAGTGACGCCTATCATATAGTAGCCCCGGACCCTGATGGTAAAGGTGCCGCCACCTGTATGAGAAGGGCTCTTCGTGATGCTGGTATTTCCGGTGATAAGATTAATTATATTAATGCTCATGGCACCTCGACACAACTAAATGACCTGTCTGAAACTCGGGCGATAAAGAGTGTTTTTCAGGAACACGCTGGTAGCATACCAGTAAGTAGTAATAAATCGATGATAGGTCATTTATGGGGTGCGTCCGGGGCGGTGGAGGCAATATTTTGCATCTTGACTATTAACCAGGGTATTATCCCGCCAACCATTAATTATGAGACCCCGGACCCGCAGTGCGACCTCGACTATGTGCCTAATGTCGCCAGGGAAGCTAAAGTAAGGGTAGCCCTCTCTAATTCCTTCGGTTTTGGTGGTGTTAATGCCACCTTGATTTTTAGCCAGTTCCCCACCTAGGGAAATCTATCACCTCTAATCTAACCATTTCCAGACCTCTGAGCTAGTTCAGATGGATGGGTGACACTGCAAAGTATAAGGGTATCCCCCACCGAGATTGCCACGCTACGCTCGCAATGACATCCTTTTGTCTTTGCGAGGGGTGCTAGCCCCGAAGCAATCTTCGGGAATGTCCTAGGATTGCTTCGCCTCCGGCTCGCAAGGACGGTAAGATTTAGCAATGACAGTAAAAGTGGGTGAGCAAGCTTGGCTCAAGACTCAAAGTTAGTGAGGGTTATTGCTGAATGATACTCAATACAATTCTAGCCATAGTTATCGCCTATCTGCTGGGTTCTATCCCCTTTGCCTATATTGCCGCTCGCCTTAAAAAAGGGGTTGATATTCGGCAAATAGGCGGTGGTAATGTCGGTGCCCTGAACGCCATGCGAGAGGTAGGGGTCGCTGTTGGCCTTGCCGTGCTCTTCGCTGACATCGCTAAGGGTTTACTGGCAGTACTTATTGCCCACTGGTTTGGTCTCTCCTTGATATGGGTTTTTGTGGTTGGCTTCGCCACCGTAATTGGACACAATTGGCCCATCTTTCTGAAGTTCAAGGGGGGCAGAGGGGCGGCTACCACCATGGGGGTGCTCCTCGCTTTAGTTCCCCGTGAGTTTGGCATCATCTTTGCTATAATGGTGCTAATTGTCGTCGTTACCAGCAATTTTCGCCTGGGGATGGTCATTGGTTTTGCCTTTCTCCCCTTGATTGTCTGGCAATTCGGCGGCTCGGGTAATCTTATTATCTATTCTCTGGTGCTTCCCCTCTTTTGTGGTATCAAGTCTCTAACCGAAATCAAGAGATCTGTGGCCGATAGTGGCAGTAGCAAGGGCTTCATTTTTGATAGGGAGTATCACTTCTGGCAAGCAAGGAAAAAGTAGTGCCAGGGCATCTTTACTGCGGGGTAATCGGTGTCGCTTTTTATAGCGGAGATTAGTACTATTTTAGTAGTTAGCTAAATTACCTTCCAGCCCTAGCGAAATTGAGGGAAATACTTTATAATCAGGGGTGTGGAATATCCTCAACTTGTTTCTGATGTACAGCGGCTGACGGAGAGCCTGGGGCAACTCCCTGAGCTGGTAGCGGAGCCCGCCCTTATTGTTGTCAGTGGCTTGCCTGGTACCGGAAAATCTTACTTCTGTAGCCGGCTCGCGGAAAGATTACTGTTTGTTATTTTGGAAAGTGACGCCTTACGCAAGACTCTTTTCTCCTCACCAAGCTATAGTGCAGCGGAGAGTTCCACTCTTTTCCGGACTGTTCACCTTCTTATCGAAGAGCTACTGAAAAAGGGGGTTTCTCTTATTTTAGATGCTACCAATCTATCCGAGCGGTATCGTGAACATCTTTATTGTATTGCTGACCGTTTGAATGTCAGGGTAGTCTTGGTGCGTGTCGAGGCGCCTCCTGAAGTAGTCCACCAACGGCTTAAAGCCAGGCTGGGAAATTCAGAGAATAAATCGGATGCCGACTGGGCAGTATACCAGAAGATGGAATCATCGGTTCAGAAAATCCGTCGCCACCATTATGCCGTGGATACTTCTCGAGATATTACCACGGTCCTGGACAAAATTGTGAGAGAGGTTAGCAGGTAAAAAGGGGATTTAAGATGGAGATTAAGGTTATCGTTGGCGATATTACTAAGATTGAAACTGGCGCTATCATCGTGAACTTTTTTGAAGGGATGGAATGCCTTAAGGGTGACCTGGCGACGATAGATAAGGCTCTGGCTGGGGCTATCTCACCGCTGGTTAGCCAGGGTGAGATTAAGGGTAAGCTTAGTGAGATTACCACTATCCATAGCCTCGGTAAGCTTCCGGCAGCTCGGGTAGTAGTTGCCGGCCTGGGTAAGCAAGCGGAGCTATCTCAAGACAGGGTCCGGGAGGCGGTAGCTGAGACTTGCCGGCTTTTACGGAAGAAGGGTGTCGATAGTATCACCACTACTGCTCTGGGAGCGGGGATAGCTGGCATAACTCCGCAGAGCGCTGCTCAAGCAGTAACCGAGGGCGCTTTGCTCGGTGTCTACTCATTTCGTAAGTATATCACCAAGGAAGCTGAGCATGGTGAGATTAAGCAGCTTACCATAGTAGCTGCTGATGAAACCGAACTGCCCATTTTGCTAGCGGGTTACCATAAAGGTAAAGTTCTCGCTGGGGCAGCTAACCTGGCCCGTGATATGGTCAATGAGCCCGCTAATTATATGACACCGGTTCATATGGCAGAGACGGCAGCGAGGTTGGCTGAGACTTACGGGCTTGAACTCAAAATCCTTGAGCAGGAGCAGATGCAGGAGCTGGGGATGGGGGCGCTGTTAGGCGTGGCCCGGGGAAGCCAGCAACCACCTAAATTTATTATTCTCCATTATAGAGGGAGTGATTCTACTGGAGTTGATGTGGCTTTGGTGGGTAAGGGGATAACCTTTGATTCCGGTGGTATTTCAATAAAGCCCTCGCACGGAATGGAAGAAATGAAGGGGGATATGGCTGGTGGGGCAGCGGTTATGGCGGCGATGAGTGCCATCGCTCAGCTTAAGCCAAAAATTAATGTTATCGCTATAGTTCCAGCAACAGAAAATTTGCCCGGTGGAGATGCCTTAAAACCGGGTGATATTCTAACTGCGATGAACGGTAAAACTATTGAAGTTATCAGCACTGATGCTGAGGGGCGGCTTGCTCTGGCTGACGCCTTAGGCTATGCCAGGAAGCAGAAGGCAAAATTTATCGTTGATGTGGCTACGCTAACCGGAGCCTGCAGGATGGCGCTCGGTGATGTCTGTAGTGGTGCTTTTGGTAATAATCAGCAGTTGATAGATAAAGTAATTGCCATTGGTGCTGAAACCGGGGAGCTTATCTGGCAGTTGCCAATGTATGACCAGTATAAGGAGCAAAACAAAAGTGATGTTGCCGATATCAAGAATGTTGGCGGTAAGTATGCCGGTGCTATTACGGCTGCTCAATTCCTCTCTGAGTTTGTCGGTGATACCCCGTGGGTCCACCTGGATATTGCTGGTACCAGCTTCAGTGATAAGGAGCGGGGTTATCGGGTTAAGGGGGCTAGCGGGGTGCCGCTACGCACACTGGTGAACCTTGTCCTCGCTCTTGCCCAAGAAAGGCCGTTGCCCAAATAATTTATTTAATCGAAGGATGAGTAAGAGGTCGTTTAGTAACCTATCCCCCTGACGCCCTCTCCTCAACAGGAGGGTCAAAGGGAGGCGGAGCCTCCCTTTATATAACTGATTTCCCTTCCCCTTGATAAGGGGAAGGGAATAAACGGGATAGGGTCACCTAATAAAAATCTAAGGGGGTGAGGTTGATAAGAATTGTAGTAAAGGGAGGGTCTGGATTATGAAGATTAAATGGCTAGGTCACGCATCCTTTATCATTACTGCAGACACAGGAATGAAAATAGTCACCGACCCCTATGTAACCGGGGGTGACTTGAGCTATGGTGAGATAAAAGAATCGGCTGACATTGTTACCGTGAGCCATGACCACTTTGACCATAGCAATGTGGCTGCAGTTAGCGGTAATCCCGAGGTAGTTAGTAAAGCAGCAAAGGTTAGGGGGATAGAGTTCAGGACTATCCCTACCTACCATGATGAGGCTGAAGGTAAGCAGCGGGGTGAGAACACAATATTTTGTTTCGCAGTCGATGGGGTGAAGCTCTGTCACCTCGGTGACTTGGGTCACCCGCTTAGTAGTCAACAGGTTACTGAGATAGGTTCAGTAGATGTACTAATTGTTCCCGTGGGTGGTTATTATACTATTGATGCCAGAGTGGCTACTGAGGTATGTAACCAGCTTAAGCCTAGGGTAATTATACCGATGCACTATAAAAATAAGCGGTGTGCTTTCCCGATAGCTACCGTAGATGAGTTTCTGCGCGGTAAAGAGCGGGTCAGCCGCTTGGGTACCAGTGAAACGGAGTTTAAACAGGGAGAACTCCCCGACAGTACCCAAATTATTGTTCTGCAACCAGCATTGTAGCTCTGGCCTGTTGACTATGGTGGTATAATAATAATGGGGGTGAGGTCAGGGGAACTGAGAAATATACCTTGAAAATAAGTTGTATTGTTCTTGCTGGCGGCAAGAGCTTGCGCTTGGGGCAGGATAAGGCACTAGAAACTATTGGCAAAAAAAGTTTGCTGGAGAGGGCAGTATCCCGGCTTGTTTCTTTTAATAGCGATATTATTATCGTTACAGCAGTGGAGCAATTCCTCCCCCAGCTTATGGGCTACCCAGGGGTGAGAATAGTAACTGATACTTACCCGGGTAAAGGTCCGTTGGGTGGAATCTATACCGGTTTAGCAGCATCAGATTCATTCTGTAACCTTGTCGTCGCTTGTGACATGCCGTTCTTGAACCAGGCCTTGCTGGATTATATGATACAACTTTCAGCTAATTTTGACCTAGTAGTTCCCCGATTGGGTGATATGGTTGAACCGCTTCATGCGGTTTACTCGAAGAGTTGCTTAGCTCCTATGGAACGACTGCTCAGACAGGGTAGTCTGGGCGTCAGAGAGCTTTTTGCTCTGGTCAGGATAAGGTACCTGGAAGCTGATGAGATTGACCGCTTCGACCCCGAGCACCTGAGTTTTTTCAATATTAACACTAAAGCCGATTTGGAGATGGCAAGGAAGCTGGCAAAGGAAGAACTATGATAAGCGTTGAGCAGGCTCTGGAGAAAGTTCTTAGTTATGTCGCTGTTCTGGGAGAAGAAGAGCGTCCCATCCCGGACTGTCTGGGGCAGGTTCTGGCTGAGGATGTATCTTCTAGTATTGATGTTCCGCCGCTGGACAATACCGCTATGGATGGCTATGCAGTTCGCTCTGAAGATACTCGCCAGGCTAGTCAACAGTCTCCCCGACTCCTGCGAGTTATTGATACCGTCCCGGCTGGCTCTATTTCCAGTCATAAACTGAAACCTGGCACAGCTATTCGCATTATGACCGGAGCACCGATACCTGAGGGGGCTGATAGTGTCGTGCCATTTGAGTATACTGACGAGACTCAGCGCAACGCATCTCCTGGGGAAATAGGCATTTTATGCCAGTCAGAGGCTGGATGGAACATTCGACAGGCAGGTGAAGATATTGCCAGAGGGTCACTGGTGTTAAGCAAAGGAAGAGTGGTCAGACCCCAGGAGGTCGGTGTCTTGGCTTCATTAGGGCGCAGTACAGTGAAGGTTGTCCGCCGCCCGGTGATAGCTATTTTAGCCACTGGCGATGAGCTGGTAGATATTAATCAACCGCTGCCGCCGGGTAAGATATATAACAGCAATGCCTATAGCATGGCGGCTCTCGTGCAGCGTTATGGCGGCATCCCCAGACTGCTGGGAATCGCTCTAGATAATGAAGATTCACTGGTGGCCAAGTTTAACCAGGGGTTGGATGCTGATATGCTGATAACCAGTGGTGGCGTCTCTGCCGGGGACTACGATGTGGTCAAGGATGTTTTAGCCAAGCATGGTGAAATTGCTTTTTGGACAGTTCGGATGAAGCCAGGCAAACCCCTCGCCTTCGGCAGGATTAGAGGAGTCGGTAAGGCAGCTACCGCCAGATATATACCCCACCTCGGCTTACCCGGCAATCCAGTCAGCTCTATGGTTACCTTTGAGTTATTTGCCCGCCCCGCTATCCTCAAGATGATGGGAAAGAAGAACCTGGCTAAGCCTACTGTGGACGCAGTGATAGAGGATTCCGTTGTCAACAAGGACGGACGCCGTATCTTCGCTCGGGCGGTGGTGGCAAAGCGCGCTGGTCGATATTTTGTGCGGCTAACCGGCCCGCAGGGTTCAGGAATTCTAACTTCTATGATATCAGCCAACGGGCTGGTGATTGTTCCTGAGGATAAGGCGAGGGTGGCAGCCGGGGAGGTGGTTCAGGTAATGATGCTGGATTGGAGCGAGGAGTAAGATTTGATATTCGAAGCCTCAGACTTTATTTTCAAAGCACCGTCGCTAATATCCAGAGCACGGCGTGTTTTGATTAAGCCCAGTGCGTCTTACCCGCTACCTTATCCAGTAACTACCAGCCCGGAGATACTGCTGGCAATAATAGAGGGTATCAGGGAGATCAGTGATGCCGATATCCTGCTGCTTGAAGGCACACCAGGAGGGGGTCCAATCTACCCGATATATCAAGCCTTAGGATATAATTTTCCACGGGTATTGACGCTTGATGTGAAGGATTCTATCTGGGTGGAGGTGGATAATCCGCTACCCAAGCCCCTGGCGGTGCCAACCTTCTGGATACCTAATGTTATCCTGTCCAGTGATTACTTGATAACCGTGGCTCCATTAAAGGTTTTTAAGGGTAAAGGTAGCCTTAGCCTGATGAACCTGCTTTCCTTGCTGCCAAGCAGTAAGTATGATGGTGGTATGGCACAGGGAGGCTGGGGAGCTTTGTATAGTCTGGGGATAGAAAGGGTAATCGCCGACCTCTATTTTACGCTGCCCTTCGACCTGGGGATTATAGAAGCTCGCCAAAAGTTCATTAGTCGGGATGACTCCGTTCGGGGTGAGGTTGAGGAGTGTGGCAAGGTGTTTATTGGTGAGCCTTATAAGGTAGATTGTGAGGCTGCAGAGACACTCGGCCTCAAAATGGACTATCTTGACCTGATTAAGGTAGCCAAGGTGGGGTTTGAGACCTAAAACTTTGTTGGGAGTGATTTTGTGAATGAAGAAGAGATAAGTACCGACCAGGTTAAACCGTGCTGGTTTATTGATTTAGACTGGTATCAGCAGAATAATCGCTCATTTTTTACTCGGACTCGAGGTTGCTTATGCCCCAGGTGCCGAGAGCGGTTGCCGAAAGAGATTTCAGCTGATGAACTTTTGGCTACTATTAAAGATTGCTGCTCCAAGACGCCGGACTTTATCACGGATAAGTTGTCTATTTTAGAGAGCATATTCCGTCTTTTCCTGGCTAATGGCAACCAGCCCCTTGCTGTGGAAGAACTGGGGAAGCAGTTGAGTGAATGGCGTGGTGGAGATACCTACCGTACCTCGGCTGAGGTACTATCTCGCCTTCTTAAGGATGAAAGGTATTACGGAATCAGACAGGTTAGTAACTAGTACCTCATCCTGAAGCTGGAGTAGCTTCCCGTATATTCTGACCAGTTGCTGACTACTTTAGTTACCCGTGCCGCCGGCGGTCCCGCCTTAAGCTGGTCGATTAGCTTTGCTAGCTGCTTTCTTTCCCCTTCCGCCTGAACCTCTACAGTTCCCTCGGGCAGATTGCGTACATAACCCGTTAAGCCCAGCCCAACAGCCTGTCTTGAGGCGAAATCGCGGAAGTAGACGCCTTGAACATAACCGTGTACTATTGCCTGAACCGAGGCTAAATCAATCATTACTTTATCTTGGGACGAGTCTTAATAGGGATGGGAAGTGATATCTATCCAATCTGTCCAGGCCTTGCCGGTGAGCTAGGTCAATCGCCTCCTGGAATTCCTCTTTAAGCACCGCACGAGAAAGTAGCGGCATATCCATAGCCTTATAGCAGGGGTGATATTGAGCCATAAGGTTCAGGTAGGTATTGGTAGAGACCTCTTGGGCCAGGAAGCGTACTATTTCCTCAGTTCCGGCTAATCGGTTAGGCAGTACCAGGTGGCGTACCAGCAGACCATGTTGGGCGACACCCCCATCATCTATCTCAAGGTCACCTACCTGACGGTGCATTTCCTTAATAGCTGCTTTGTTTACTCTGGGGTAATCTTTTATCCCGGATAGTTGCGCAGCGGTCTTTTCATCGGAATATTTCATATCAGGCATATAGATGTCGACAATCCCATCCAGTGACTCCAGGGTTTCCACAGAATCATAGCCGCCAGAGTTATATACCAACGGCAGATGGAGACCGATGCTTACCGCCAGCTCCAGAGCGTCCAGAATATAAGGGACGACATGGGTTGGGCTGACTAGATTTATATTGTGGCAGCCTTGTCTCTGCAGGGAGAGCATCATCTTTGCCAGTCCTTCTCTGTCAACAGCACTGCCTTCACCTGATTGACTGATAGTATAATTCTGGCAGAAGACGCAGCGTAGATTACAGTAAGTAAAAAAGATAGTCCCTGAGCCGTAGCTGCCTACCAGCGGCGCCTCTTCCCCGAAGTGAGGACCATAACTGGAAACTGTAGCCTCGCTGGCAATGTGGCACTCCCCCCGTTCACCAGCCAAACGATTAGCCCCACAGTGACGAGGGCACAGGCAGCACTCTGCCAGCATTGCTTTGCCTCTCTCAACCCGAGCTTTTAACTCTCCGGTGCGATAAAGCTGTTGGTAGGCTGCTATCTCTCTTCCTCCTCCTCTTCTTCCTTCCGTTCCTTTCTCTCTTTCCTGACTACTTCCACCGTCATTGGAGGTGGTAAGATATTAGGAGCTGATACCTTCCTGGCATCCTTTTTGAGTTTCTTTGGTTCTCTATGTCTGTAATCTCGTTTCCCCATAGTGACACCTCTACTTAAGGTTGGACTACAAGTGTTATTAGCAGTTTAGCAAGAAGAAGCTATTGTGTAAAGTTGGTTGAAAGTTGTTTTAGTGCATGGCGAGCTGCTGCGGTCTCTGCCACTTTCTTGCTTTTGCCCGAACCCCGCCCCACTATGTCATTGCCGGCTCTTACTTCAACGGTGAACCTTTTGTCGTGGTCTGGTCCTACTGCTGACACTACGCGGTAGGTGGGGGTCTGCTGCTCCCTGGTTTGGATAAGTTCTTGAAGCTGTGATTTATAATCAACTCCAGCCCCCTGGCTGGCTACCTTTTGCAGTTCTTCATTGAATAACCTTAAGATAAAGTCCTTGGTGTTAGCTGAGCCCTGGTCAAGGAAAATAGCAGCTATCACTGCTTCTAAGACGCCGGCTAGGTTGGCTGTCTTACTCCGCCCACCGCTTGCCTCTTCACCCTTCCCGACATAGAGATATTCACCAAGTCTAATGCCTCTTGCCATACGGGCTAAGGTATCTCGACGAACCAGGGTAGCACGCAGCCTGGTCATCTCTCCCTCAGTGGAGTGAGGGAAGTCCTGATATAGCTTTTCAGCGACTATCTCACCTAAAACGGCGTCACCGAGAAATTCGAGCCTTTCATTGGAGATTGTGGTAAAGCCAGGGTTCTCATTAATATAGGAGCTGTGAATCAGGGCTTGCTCTAGCAGAGATGGGTTATTAAAGGAGACGCCCAGGGCTTGTTGCAGAGCGGCTAAATCAGCCAAAGCGGTACCTCTTTTCTTAAGTAGCTTGTTTCAGCCGGCAGTTCAGCATATTGGCTAGGTGGCTTCCCCTTCATAGCGTTTCAGACTACGTTTGATTATCTCTAGCAGTCCAGTATGCTCATACATCTCGTGCATTTTCTCAACTAATTGGAGCATTCTCTCGTTAATTTTATTCTGGGCATGCTCCAGAGTTCCCAGTCTCTCTTCTATCTCATGCAGTGATGGTTGCAGCCACTCTAGAGCAGCATGAAATTGAACCGCCTTCTCTAAATCCTGGCCTAAGCCATTAAGCCTCATTTCCAGCTCCGCTACCAGTTGCTCCTTCTGGCGAAGCAACTCGGCGATTTCTGCCTTCTGGGATTCGCTAGCCTGTAGCTTTGTGTATGCCGCACTGGCTTCTCTTTTCCTTTGCTTGGTTTTTAGCTCAGACTCAAGATGAACGCTTGCCAAGCAAGCATTACAGTAGATGGGTGCCCCCTTCTTTAGCTCAGCCCCACAGTGGGAGCAAACAAGATGGTCAGTCTGGTTTTGTTTGCTTGAACGGCACTCTTTGCAGTAGCTGGGGATGGTGAAACCTTTCACCTCGTAGAGCTTTTGCTCAACTTCGGTAAATATAAATTGACTACCACATTGGCGACAGGTCAAGTTCATATCAGCATCTTTCAACACTTATAGACTCCTTCTGCGCACCAGGTGTAGGTAATTATGCGATATCCGCCTTGTTACTCTCTTACTGCCAGTTAAATATATCTTACCAGATTAATATTTTTATGCAACATTTCTCTATATATTATAGCGGAAAAGACTTCAATTGGTTAGTGCTACCTTTGACGTTTATTATAGCTTTTGAAGGGGTTTGCTGGCTAGGTTGTGTTCTCGTCCATGTGATTAGTGACATATAGCTCCTTTCTTTGTCACTGCCAGCCCCCTCCCTGTCATTGCGAGCCGAAGGCGTGGCAATCTCAGTGGAGAGTACACTTATATTTTGAAGGGTCACCTATCTGTCTGAACGAGCTCAGGTTAACAGCGTCATGTTGTTGCCCTGGGTATAGCTCCGTGCTATAATCTTGGCATAGCTGGGGAATAGTCTAGTGGTAGGACAGCGGATTCTGGATCCGCCAGGGTAGGTTCGAATCCTACTTCCCCAGCCATTTAGTAATTATATTACCCTAGATTAGCTAGTAATTGATTGGTTGTGACATCATCAGGGAAGCAGGCATTCCTTGAAGTCGTCCCTTGGCTTATTTCTTAACCCGGCTCTTCCGCATAAGGGCGTATCCGAGGAAAAAGCTGAGCAACCCGGCTATAAAGAGAAAGCCCAGGATAATCAATTGCAGACTGCCAAGAAAGCTGCAGGCAGTGGGTATAACGTATAAGACAAGTAAACCCATCGCCAGACTAAAGATTGCAGTAAAGGCTCCCCCGATACGCAACATGTCCGTACCATTTATAGGTCTCTTGATAACTGCCATAGCTCCACCCCTTCGTCTCTTTGCTTGGTTTAGGTCGGCTGTTAAAAAGCTAATCTCCTCCGTTCTGGCGGTTTAACCTCCTCCTGCCAGGGAGGAAGCAGGTAAACTAACACGGCGAAAACCAGGAATGGTAGCAGCATAAGGCCGCTAGCCACAAGGATACCGCCCTCCCCTAACAGCGTTGGGCTGTAGCTGATGAAACCCCTCAGGCTCTTGGATATCAGCTGTCCCCCGATTACCACATTCCAGCGCATGGCAAAGACTCCGATGAGCACCAGGCTAGCTGCTAGAACTCTTATCGATGTCTTAACATCCTCGCCTAGCTTACCGAATTCAATACCACCCAGGATAAATAGTGGCAGCACCGAGCCCACAATAAACTGGATTCCAAAATAGCTGATGGCTATCTTCTCGGTTATTAACTGAGAGATGATTCCCCAGCTCTCCTCAGACTCGTAAAGCATGGTAAAGACCTCTAAGCCTTCCAGGATGACATCGATACAAAGAAAGCCCACTAACCAGAGAGCCATGGAGCGCAGGCAACTATGGTCGAGGGGTGCTTTTCTAATTTTCATTACAATGACATACATTACGATTAATAGCGCTATGCCGGAGACTATCGCTGATAATAGAAAGATGACTGGCATTAGCGGGGTAGACCACCACGGGTTAGCTTTAACCGCACCAAAGATAAAGCCGACATAGCCGTGGAGAAGGAAGGCGGCCGGGATGCCGATGAAGGACAGAGCTCTAATGAGCTTCCTATCGATGGCGAGGGATTCTTCGGAGATGTTATAGACCCCTAATGCTAACGCGGAGTAAATGGTTTTCTTAAACCCTTCACTTGACTGAGCATACCTCACGATATCTGGCCTGAAAATGAGCCAGACTTCCGCCAGCACTAGAAGCAGATATAGCATCCAGATATAACCGAAGGCGGACATGGCGGAGGCAAGATTCGGTGTTAAGAACATTTCCGGCGCTCTCTCTATTCGACCCAGGTGGAGAAGCAAAGGCAGGGGGGTAACGATAAGAAAAGCCAGTGCGGTAACCAGGGAAAATCGGGCCACTGGTTTCAGTCTGGTTTGCCCGAACACATGGTAGAGTGATGACACTATGAAGGCGCCAGCCACCAGTCCCGTGATGTAGGGATAAATAGTGATCAGCAGGTCCCACTCTATCACGCCTTCGTTAGGATATATGAACTCAGCCACGGTCTAGCGCACCCCCTTTTCGAATCCAATGTAATAGACCTTCGGCTCCGTCCCCAGAGCTGGTTTCAAGACATAAATGCGCTTCTCTCTAAGTATTTTCCTCACCGGACTTTCCGGGTCATGCAGGTCGCCAAAAATCCTTGCCCCCACCGGGCATACCTCCACACAAGCGGGAAGGAGTCCCTTGTGGATGCGGTGGTAACACCAGGTGCATTTGTCAACCACCCTTATCTGCCCAAAATGGGTTTCGGAGAAATCGGGCAGCATGAATCTTGCCCCATAGGGGCATGCCTGTATGCAGTACCTGCAGCCGATACAGTGTTCCTGGTCAATCAAGACGACCCCATCCTCGGTCATGTAAGTAGCGTTAACCGGACAAACGGTTACGCAAGGGGGGTTATCACACTGGTTACATAGTTTGGAAACAAAAAAGCTTTTCCTGGCCTCCACATCCTGGTACTTCAAATTCATATACTCAGCTTCAAAGCCGTCTCTACCGGCGTTGGGAGAGTCCACAAAAATCTCTCCGTCCTCAGTGATGACATATCTCTCTACCCAGGTTCGGTTGTATTCTGGCTCCCAGGGCACCTTGTTTTCCAGCTTGCAAGCCACCACGCACCTTCCGCAGCCGATGCACTTCTCGTTATCAACGACGAACCCCCAGTAGTGTTTTTCCCAGTCGCGTTCGTCGAGGTTCGCCGAGGGAACAGACTTGGTGCCATCTTCTTTCTGTATAAAATTTCGCAGCAGGGACGGAATACTAAAAGCAATGATTCCTCCCAAGAAACCCGTAGACCCGGTTTTTATGAAATCACGACGCGAAATCTTCATTTTTATATCCTACTCACCCCGATGACAATTCAGGCAGGTGACGCTGGTGCGCCCGATGTGGTCTTCAGGGAAAGGCTTGATTCCCCCGGCGTTATGGCACACCAGGCACTCGCTGCGCCCCTCTAAGCTATGTGGAATCTGGGGCAGTGTCGCCCCTCTGAATTCCTGTGGACCATGGCACGACAGGCACTCAGTGCGCCCCTCTAATCTATGTGGAATCTGGGGTGGCGGCGTAACCCAGGGTTCATGCTTTTGCGGATTATGGCATACTTGACAGTCAGTGCGTCCCTCTAAGGTGTGTGGAACCTTGGGTGGCATCCCCGCCCTAGGGTCATGTGGGTCATGGCAGGTTATACACTCCGCCTCACCCCCCATCTCTCCCATGTCCACTTGCGGAAATCTGCTGGGTCGGGAAATAAGACTGGCATGGCACACTCCGCAGAGTTCTCTCGAGGTATCGACAACAGGACTTGCTCCTGTTTCCAGGTGTGTCATTGCCGGACCATGGCAATTCTCACAGTTAACAGTCCTATGGTTCGATTTCTCCCACATACTATATTTATCTTGGTGACAATCCAGGCAGACAGATGACTGTGCATACTGCATCGGCAGGCCTGCCCAGGCCTCTGTATTCTCCTCACTCTCCCTGGGGTGAAAGCCATACTCAGTCAGAAAAGCTGGGATGGGCATCACTCTGGGCACAATAAAAGCAAGTATCAGTACCGCTAATAATAGTGTCCCTGCTCTGACTAAATGACTCACTTTTTCGCTCTCAGCCTTATCTATTTTGTTCCCGTGATTACTTAACTACTGAAGCAGGTGGGGGTGGCTATAAGGACCAGTGATGAGCATCAGCACCAGCAGCATGCCTAGTGCCACCACCGCTGCCATACCAATCAAAGGGACAAGCCTGGTATTTATCTCTCTTATCTCCTCGACTATTGGAATACGCAACAACTGATACATAACACGCAGGTAGGTAACCCATATCACCATTACCGCTGCGACCAACAGCAGGAACCAGGAAAATATGCCGCCGGGTAATCGGAGACCGATTATCGGGGCACTCCCCTTAGGCTCTAGAGGTAATCTGAGACCGATAAAAACCTCGTCGCCAGGGGCTGGAAGCCGGATGCCAGCCTCGGTCTGGTAAAAAGGTTCACCAGCCTCAGTAAGGCTGACTGTTGTGCTTGTTTCGATAGCTTCGTAACGGGCTACTATTTGTACCTCACCTGTTTGCCGCGGGGTATACTCAAAAACCGCAGCTCCTTTGTCGTCGGTCACCGCATCCCCGACCTCCATCAGTCCATTAGTAAAGAAGTCCGCCTCGATAAGAAACGCCACCGTCGCATTCACGATAGCTTTGCCCTCGCTATCCTGGAGGACAGCCGTCAGGGTCAGTGGTTGCCCCGACTGTGCCTGCTCGGGAGCAGTGAGCCGCAAGACACCGTCGTCTCCCTCTGCCGCAGGTGTCGTCGCTGGCGTTACCTCAGGGGAAGCCTCCGCGGCACCAAGGGACCAGAGATAGGTCAGCACCTGCCACCGCTCCGCCGCCGCAAGGGGAGTCTTGTAAGGAGGCATGCCCTTATCCAGCCTGCCTTCGCTTAATACCCAGAAGAAAAAGTCCGTTCTTTCCTCCATGCTCAGGGGGTAACCCGCAGCGCTAAAGTTAGACCCGGCGATGCTACTGCCATCGGCACCATGACAGCCCAGGCAGGAGAGCTGGTATATTCCCTTGCCTGCTTCCTGTGCTGAAGCATCGCTCCAGGAGAAAGGGTTTTTCAGTCCGGCATAAGGAGCCGGCACCTCGCTGGGTTGCTCCTCTTCAGCGAGGACAGCAGCAGCCAGGACCCACAGTAAAAAGGTTACCGCTAAAACAATAAGAAGTAACCTGAGCTTCATCATACTCTTCTTACCTCCCCTCCAGGAGAGGCAGACTCCGCTCTGGTGTCTCCCTGGGTTGTGGTGATGCTGCTGTCTCGCTTTCTTCCGCCACCTCCCAGATGGAGACTATCGGCATCAACTTAGCAAAGATAGCGAAGATTAGTACGAATGCGGCAAAGGCAGCCGCAGTAATCGACCACTCCACCCAGGTAGGGGTGTAGATGCCGAATTCAAAGGGCATCAGCGGCACCTGCAGGCTGGGGACGACAATAACAAACCGTTTGACCCACATCGCCACATTTATGAGCACGGCTGCGGTTACAATTTTGGGGATAGTTCGCCCGCGGCGGACGATAAGGAGAAAAGTAGGTACCACTATTCCCGCCACGGTGAAGAACCAGAACCAGAAGGCATTCTTCCCCACCATAAGCAGGGTTAGCAGGTGTTTCTCCTCTACCTCTAGCTTGTAGCCCAGCGTCAGGTATTCGGTGACGGTGAGGTATAAGTAGATAAAAAGTGTAGTCAATAATAGATAGCCCAGGTTGCGGAAGTGCTTCTCGGTGATATACTCCTCCAGGTGGTAGACTTTGCGGAGGATAGCCATGACGATGAGGATTGAGGCGATACCGGAGAAGATAGCCGCAATCACAAAGTAGACTCCGTAGATAGTGCTATTCCAGCCCGGACGCAGCATCCAGGAGAAGATAAAGGAGGCAACTGTATGAGTGAGTACTGCCATCGGTATTATCGCCACTGCCATGATATTGATAGCCCTCTCCAGCCGTTGCCGTTGGTCTGGTGTGTTTCTCCACCCTATGGCGAGGAAGGTATAGACCTGCTGCTTGAGGGTGGATGCCCCACGCCCTAACCTGTCTCGTATCAGGGCTAAGTCCGGAATCAGTGGCAGGTAGAGGTAGATGAGACTTCCCACCAGGTAGGTGGTAACCACAATAATATCCCACATAATAGCTGACTGGAAGCGCCCGTAAAGGAGTATGTGCCAGACTCGGTCAGGGCGCCCCAGGTCTATAATCGGCATCAGAGCGCCTATCATCAGCGCCGCCACGGTGATAACTTCTGCCAGGCGTGTGATAGAAGTACGCCAGCCGGCATGGGTGATTCTGAGGATGGCAGAGATGACTGTCCCCGCCATGGCAATGCCCAGAAAGAAAATGAAGTTGATGATATAGAACCCCCACACGACTGTATCGCCCATCCCGGTGGCAACGAGCCCGTAGCGGAGCTGGATAATATAGGCGTAGAACCCCCAGGCAACTACCGCCAGGAGAAACAGGACGAAGACATAATAGAAGATGCTGGTTTGGGTCAATGGGTTGAGTACGACCCTCTCTAAACGCTGTTGATAACCTTCGACTCCTCTCGCTCTC
>SDBT01008389.1_pt1 | contig 16890 bp, 22 predicted proteins | sample 2277101 | NCBI WGS metagenome assembly SDBT01 (sample SAMN10404973, study PRJNA504765) | marine sediment metagenome | isolation source: marine sediment core GS10_PC15, 103 cmbsf | place: Arctic Ocean: Southern Knipovich Ridge | collected 2010
GGAAATGTAGGAATTGGAACAACGAGTCCTGGAGATTTATTAGAAATTGCAGGAGCTTTAGCAGAAGGAATTACAATAGATGGTGCGAATCCTCAATTAAAATTCAAGGATACGAGTGCAAGTGCAGAGAATTTTACAATAACTGTTAATGGTGATGCAATGGAATTTTTATCATCTACAACAACGAGGAATATTCTTTACCTTGAAGCAACAGGGAATGTAGGAATTGGAACTGCAAGTCCGACACATACTTTGAATATTGTTGGAAATATGAATTTGACAAGTAGTTTAATAATTGGAGATAGTTCAGCACAAGTAAATATTACATTACATAGCCCAGACGGAACTTCTTGGACTTGTGGTGTGAATGATGCAGGGGCATTCTTATGTAGTTAATGGAAATAAAAACAAAACTTACAAGTGGCGCTGCAGGAATTTTATTAATAGTCACAATAGTTCTTTCAATGGGATTGGCAGGCCAAGAAAATGTTTATGTTTGTTTGGAGAAAGAAATTGCTTTAGTTTGTGATAAATTATCTGCAATCAATGTTGAAGGAATTCAAACAAGATGCTATTTTAATGATGGAACGAAAGATACTTACAAGGTCTGTTCAGAGGGTTGGGTGAAGTTTGAGAATGAAGTAAAACTAAATGCTAGTTATGAAATCAAAGATTATGCATGCAGTAATGAAACCCTTGTTAAGGAATGTGTTGCAGAAGATGGAAGTATAATCTTGAGGGTGGGAGTATAATGTCAAAAAAAGGATATAAACAAACAGAAGAACATAAAAGACATCTTAGAGAGAACCATATTGGGATGCTTGGAAAAAAGCATAGTTTAAAAACAAAAGAGAAGATGAAGGAAAAAAATATTGGATGGTTTGTAAAGGGAGAACGAAATAGTTTTAGTACCGAATTTAAGAAAGGAATTGGAACGTGGAATAAGGGATTGAAGACTGGAGAACTTTCAGAAATCCATAGAAAGAAAATAAGCAAGGGAATAATAAAATTTTATGATGGGAATGGAAGGACAAAGAGATTGAATATTTTGCTTAGGAGCAGAAGCGCATGGAAAATCTGGAGAGAGTTGGTTTTCTTGAGAGATAATTTTACTTGTCAGAATCAAAACTGTGAGTTTTGTAATAATAAGATTGGAGTTATGTTACATCCACACCATATTAAACCTTTAGCATTGTTTCCTGAATTGGCTTTTAGAGTAGATAACGGGATAACTTATTGTGCAGAATACCATATTAAATCTGGTTTGCATAAGGGAATTCAGAATTCTTTGTATGGGGGGAAAGAAAAATGAACATAATCGTTTTCTTTACTTCTTCAGGAATCCCAAAAGAAGGACTTTCTCCAATAATAAGAATCCTAAAAATAGATGGAACAACCATCGTTAATGATGAAGCAATGACTGAGATTAGTTCAGGATTCTACAAATACGATTTCACAACTTATGATGAAGATGAAGATTATGTGATTCGAGCTGATGGAACAAGCACTTTACAGAACTCAGAAAGATATGCTTACTCCACAAACGAAACTGCAGGTGTGGGAAAGATACTTCAAATAGAAAAAGGAAAATGGAAAATAACAGGAAACCAAATGATATTTTATGGAAAAGATGGCACAACACCAATCTACACATTTGACTTGAAGAATAAATCTGGAACTCCTACAGAAAGAAATGTGTTTGAGAGAACAGAGGTTTAAATGGGAATGTTTGATGATTCTGGAATGATTACACGAGGGTTCGGAAAAGACGAAAGAATCGTAACTAGGGGAATGGGCATAACTTTTGAGGTCGGTGGAGGGGGAGTTATCCCAACATGGAGACATAAAGAATATTTGCTAGATATCTTCGCATCAGTTTTAAAACAAGATTCTAAAATAATTGACATTAGTAGTTCAGTTAATTTTACCAGTAACAAAACTTTAAGTTTATTTTCAAAAATAAAGAAAGAAACCAATTATGATGTCAGGATTAAGTCATATATTGATTCTAAGAATCTAATAAATATCTTAGAAGAACTGTAAATTTGTTTCTCAATTCTCGCAAATACGTTTATAACTATTTTAAGATTTTACTAAATATGGAAGAAGCTAGTTTTACATTCACGACACCCTTGACAGTTAATATTGTCGAAATAAAAGGGGAAGAACATTTGTTTGTTGAGGGAGATATTTCTACAAATGATATTGATTTGGTTAATGATAGCATGACTAAAGCATGCCAGGAATCGATGCAGAAACAAATCCTTGAAAGAAATATGAAATTAGATATTGAGCATGAAGCCTTCAAGGGAGAGACTCATGAAGAAAAAGAAATCAACAAAACAAAAATCCCTGCAGGAAAACTAACTGATTCAACGGTTAAACATTTGGGAAAAAATAGATATTCAACTCGAGTTAAAGGAGAGATAAATAGACACAATCCAAATTATAAAGAGATCAAGGGAAATTTAACTGAAGGATATTTGGATGCTTTTTCAGTGGCATTCTTACCAATAGATATTTCTTATGAAAAGAAAGAAGGCAAATCTATTCGAATGTTGAATGATGTTAAATTATTGAATGTGGCCTTGACTGGAAATCCTTGCAATACCAAAGCCCAATTAGTAGAAGTCTTCACAAAATCAATGGATGCTGTTGAGGAATATAAACGTCTGAAAGAATTAGATCCATCAATAGAAGATAACCTTGTTGTAAAAAACGGAGAGAAAAAAGAGAATCCACTTAGTTATATTTGGAATAAGATTATGTTTGGGGAAGTTATTGATAAAAAAGAAATAAAACTTTTGAAGGCTGCAATTGATGTTGCAGACAATAAAGGAACATTTGCTACTCTTGTAAAAGAATTATTTGAAAAAGTTTCTAGTGGAGTAAAATTGAGCTATAAAGAATATTATGTTTTTAAGGAATTAATTGAAATGGATTATGAATCAGAGGCACCAATGATGGCCACAGAATTAAGAAACAAATCACACTCAACCGACCTCGTCGGCTCTAAACAATTAAATATAACAAAAAAAAATAAGATGACAGAAGATGAAAAAGTTGATCCAGTAAAAGAAGCAGCTAATGACGCAGACCAAGGCGATGATGCTGATGAAAATGCTGGAGAAGACAATGAACCTAATGAAACTGAACAAAAAGCAATGTTTAAATCTGTAAGCGCAGAGATGAAAGCTCTATCAGAGAAATATGACATTGTGCAAAAAGACCAAGTAAGCTTAAAAGAAGATTTGAAAGCAATTTCAGAAAGTCTTGCTAAGATTACAGAAGCTTTGAGCCAACCAATACATAAATCTCCAGGGATTCAACTTGGTGATGCAGAACAAAAAGCAAAGGCTTCAGAATCAAAATCTGTTGATCCTTTAGACCTTTGTAATTAAGATGGACCAAGCATTAACAGGAAGTATGGAAGGAATGGATGCGCAAGATGCGTATTACAAATCTTTCGGAAACTTAAAACATAAGACAATGTATTGGAACCCAGTGAGCGGTGCTGATTTAAGACAGGAAGCTGGATTTAAAGCAACAACTACAGAACAAGGTGGAGCAGGAACTGCCGGATTCGCAATGATCCCAGTTTATTTATCTCCATTGATTGTTGATCAATCAAGAAAGAGAACACCTTTAGTAGAATTAATTCCTAGAGTAACAAACTTAGGAATGTTCGCTGACTACAACAATATTACTGCAAAAGGAGCTGGTTTTGTTGCAGCAGAAGACGCTGCATTAAATGAGACTGACGACACACTCGACAGAAACTCAGTACCAATAAAGTTCCTTTATTCAGTTGGAAGAGTTACAGGACCGGCTTTGGCTGGACAACCTGCATTCATCCTTGAAGGTTTCCAGGGAACTGGAAGCGGACTAGGCGGAAGTGCTTTTTCAAATGTTGGGGCACCAAATGCAACACAATTAAGAATCTTAACTGCAGCAAGAGCGATAAAGGAATTGGAAGAAAGTTTAATAGTTAATGGTGATGCATCAACTACTGCAACAGAGTTTTCCGGAATTGTAAAGCAACAAGGAGCAACAAACGTTGTAGATTTAGATGGTGCAGCATTAACATACGACCACATTGAAACAGCTGTTCAATACTCATTTGACGATGGAGGAATCGTTAAAATAGGTGTTGGATCAAGTGCTGCTGTTAGAGATGTTCGAAAGATTATATTGGATACGTTCCGATATAGTCCAAGTGACATCCCTGGCGGAGTATTGCCTTTCGGTGTGCCGTCTGCTGTTTTACTTCAAACTATGGTTGGACCAATACCGTTGATCCCAAGCATGTATTTGAGTAACACTTCAGGTGCAAAACAAATTTACTTCCTTGATACAGATTACATCGAGATGAGAGTACTTCAAGATATGACTTATGAGAGATTAGGCAAAACTAATGACTCAGACAAGTTCCTATTAAAGATTTACGAATGTCTCGTGATCAAGAACCCAGCGTTTAACAGTTTCATAGATGATATATTGTAAGATCCTTTTTGTTATTTTTTAGATTAATTTTTTTTATTAATTTAAACAGAAAAAATAACACCAGACTACGACGGTAAAGATTGTGGTAAATAAGGAGGAAAAAAAAATATGACAGCATTAGGAGATGTCGGAACAACAATAGAGGTTTTGCCAGCGATAGGTATGAAGGTTTTGTTAATAGAAACTCCCGCAGCATTTATTGGAGGAACTGATACAATAACTATTGATTTAGGATTGTATGGATGCTCAAAGGTTAAAGCAATTTTTGCAAGTTCAGCAACAACAACTGGAACAGTAGTGGTTGCAGCAACAGCAGGAGTAACTGGAATTAGTTCAGGTGTCGCTACTATTGAAACAAGCGCAACAGGAACTAACATCTATGGAATAGTAATCTACGCCTATTGATTTGTCTTTTAATTTAAAATGGTTAAAGACGGAAATTTAAGCAATGATTATTATGGAAATAGGGTGTTTCATGATCAAATAACTTTTGCACAAGGAGCATCAGGAGCAAGTTTTAGTTTCGTAAAGAAAGATACTCAGATTTGGTATGTTGATTCAGGAAAAACAAGTCCAGCAGTGTCAGGAGATGGATTAACTTGGAAAACAGCTTTTGTTACATTAGCAGAAGGGGTTGCAGCAGCAGGAGATTATGATACAATTTTAGTTGCACCAAACTCAATTGAAACAATTGCGACTGGAGGAATATCAATTACTCAGACTGGATTGAAGATATTAGGTTCAAATGGATCAGAAATGAGACAGGCAGCAGCTTTGAAGATTGCTGCAGGAACTGCACCAATGTTTATAATTGAAGCAGATAGAGTTGAAATTGCAGGATTTAATTTATCTTGTAGAATCGCTTATCCATGTATTTCAATTGGAAATGTGGCGACAGGAGTTGGAACAGCAGTGTATTCAACTTGGATTCATCACAATAATTTTGATGGATATGGAGCTTCAACATTTGGAATCGCAATGGGTGGAGCAGGTGGCTTCGGAGTAGCAACTCAATGTGACGCAGTTAATCTCGTAATTGAGAATAATTATTTCGCAGCACATGTAACAGCAGCAGTGGTAGTAAGTGGAACAAGAATGTCTGTTTTAAATAACAGATTTAATGTACCCGTTGATACAATTGGAGTTAGCGTCGTTGAGACAGGATCAAACAGAGGATATTGGACAGTTAATGGAAATGAGTTCACAGGAATTGCCAATGCAAGTACAACTGCAATTAAGTTTGCAGGGAATACCACATCAGGGCAAGGAATGGTAATGAACAATCTTGTAGTGGGAAGTTGGGATACAACAATCACAAACAATTCAGGAGATATTGGATGTTTGAACTATCAAGGTACAACTACTGGAGGATCACTAATTGACTTCAATTCATCAGCTTAAAATGGCAAAGAATAAATCTAACCCAGAAGAGAATGAAGTTGAAGAATCAGATTTCGGTTTGTACACTTGCAACAAAGAAAGAGAAGAATCTAAGTCAGAATAACTTTATTTATTTTTTATTTTTTTTCTTGTTTTTTTATTTTATAAAAACAAGGAGTCTTAGGACTTAAAATAATTAAATAGGAGACAAAGAAAAATGATTACGCAACACACAATTGTAGCAACAGTAGCAGCTGGCGGAACAGGAGTGACTGCAGATAGTGAAACAATCAATGGAGAAATCTTGAAGGTTGCAATGGATGTAACTGGGAACTCAATGGACATCAATCTTGATACCTTGGGAGAACAAAAAGCCCAGGCAATCTTGAATATCACAGGAAATACAGATACAACTTATTACCCCTCAGTAGCATTAGAAGATAATGCCGGAGCAGGTGTAGAATATGCAAGTGGTTATGCAATAAGAACAAATTTTGTAGTATATGGAAAATTGAGATTAACTCTGGCAAGTGCAGCAGCAGCAGAAACCGTTACAATGACAATTACAGTTAGAACCTAAAATGAAATTTAAAAATAATGGAGAAGCCTTGAAAATAAGGATTGGAGATTTGATTAATTTTATTTGGAAAACTATCTGCACTGGAGAAATTGTAGACCTTAAAAAATCTATTGGGAGAAGACTTGGACTTGAAGAAGTTACTGAAAGTAACCAAGAGTTACCTAAAACAACTAAAGGACAAATTGGAAATCAGGTCGTTGAGACAAAACAGATAGAGACTGAAAATAAAGATACAAAAGAAGGAAGAGAACAAGCAGAATTTGTAACATTCCATAAAAAATTAAATGATATTAATGGAATTGGAGAGAAAACAACTAAAGACATAATTAAAGTATTCCCAACAGAAGAAAAATTAAAGGAAGCAATCGCGCATGATGATGAATTACCCTTTAGAGATGATATTGAAAAAAAGTTGAGGGATAAATATGAGTAATGGATTATTAATGAGTTTGAAGGAATTTGAATCCTTACCAAAAACAAAACAACTTGGTTGTTTGTATCAAAATCAGGTTCTTGGAAATAAGAAACAGGAAGAACTCTTGAAATTAATGTCAAGATATAGACTTCACCAAAGAATTCAATATCCATGGTTAGCAGCAATAACAACTGGAATGTTTGTTTTAATTAAAGCGTTAGTTGGGAGAGCATAATGGCAGCAGATGATGGAACTTATATTACAGTTGCAAGTGTTCGAAGAACAGTTGGAATAGCTACAGCACAAATTTCTGACGCAGATGTTGGAGGATTTATTGATGAGGCAGAACCAGAAATTGCAAGATTTTATAATACTTTTTTTACTCCAACAGAAAAAATAGAAATCCTTGATGGAGACGGAACAAATAGATTACTTCTAAACCAGAATCCTCTTTTGAGTGTTAGAGAATTAAAGATCGAGGGAACTACTGAAGATCCAGCTAACTTAGAAATTTGGAAAGATTCAGGATATATCTTCCTGGGAGAAGACGCAACAGCTTCATATTTTGTAAATAAGAAAAATCAGATCGTGGTAAAATATATTTATGGAACTGTAGAGAATTCAAGCGTATCAACGACAACAACTGCAGCAGAAGTTGCAGGAACAGCTGTTTCTGTTGGAGTGGCAAGTGAGACAGGATTCACAGCACTTGATTGGGTTGAGATTTTGGGTATGGATGGAAAAAGAGAAGTGGCTCAAGTGAGTTCTACAGATACTGGAATCTTGATTTTAGATCAATTAGTTCAAACTCATGAATCTGGAAGCACAGTTACTCTATTACAGATAAATGAAAACTTTACTAAATTAATGAATATTTTTGCTGCCTTAGCAATGGTTGGAAGAATTGTTGGAGAATCTTATACTGATATTGTTGGTTACAACATCGATGATTTTAGAGTTCAAAAGGGTGAACCATATACACAGTGGAGAGAAACAGCTATTCAATTAATTAAAGAAAGAGATCTAATAATGTCTAGGATTACTATTAGACCTTACATAATGTAATGACAGCTGCAGATGATTTTCTCAATGGTCCAATAGTAGATTTTGGTGTTTCTGTAACTCGAACTCCTGTAACGACTACAACTGATTTTCATGGAGATAAAACTTATACTGATGGTACACCTGCAGCAATTACTGTTGTGTTTGCTAATCCAAATCAAGCTTTTAATTTAGATAAAGCCGGACTAACAAAATCTTATGATGCGCGAATTTATATTAAATCAGATCAAGCAATGAGCAAGTATGACAAAATAACTTATGATTCTAAAGTTTATAGAGTAGATACAGTAAGTCCAAAAAGTTTTAATGGAACAGTAGCATTCAAAAGAGTAACTCTATTTTATATAAATGACTCTTGATATTGAAGAAAAGCTTGAGAGAGCATTGCCAAGAATTGCCAATAGGGTTCAAACAGAATTAATTTTAGCTTCCCCAGTTGATAGGGGAGGTTTAAGGCTTTCAATTAAGGTTTTTCCTTCACAAACAGGAATAGGTTTAACTATTTTTATGAATGAGACAGGAAAGTTTGTAGAATTTGGAACTCCCCCACATATTATAAAAGCCAAACCAGGAAAAGTTTTACATTGGCATAAAACAAAAGGAAGAACCCAGCATCAACATCCACATAGCAAATCTATGGAAAAAGATGCTTTTTTTGCTAAGGAAGTAAAACACCCAGGTACACGACCAAACCCATTTATCCGAAATACCATCCAAACAAAGCTATCTCAAATCATTCAAGAAGAAATATTAAGGGTAATTTAGTTCGTAATTTCCGCAAACAGTTTTATAACTCTACAGAATTTTATTTAATTAACATGATCCCTAGTGATGCTACGGTGTCACTAGATGATTGGCCAAGAGGCGTTGATTCCAAGAGGAAAAATGACATTGAACATACCAGAAATAAAAGAAGAGCAATTAGTGTTTCTTAGAAATCAAGATATTTTAACAATTTCCCAAAGAGGTGTGGCAACTGCGAGCGCAACCGGAACATTTGCCGGAGAAAATTCATTAACTATTTCTGTAATAAATATAAAAAATATTAGAAGTATAACTGTTGCTGCAGTTCTAAAATCATTGGGAACAGATTATACTGTTGCTTATGGAGAGGCAAGTGCAATTATAAGTTTCACTGCTGCACAAACTGGAGATTATACAATTCCTTATGATCATGGAGTTGGTGATTCTATTTATCCTGATTTCCCAAGAGACGATTTAACAATAAATTCATATCCCAGAATTGCAGTTGATATTTTAAATGCTCCAATTGATGCCTTTGGAATTGGGGGAACTCAGTTTATTTCTAATGTGGCTTTTACAGTTGTGATCTATGCAAATAAATCTGCTGATTTAGATACTTATGTTCAAGCAATTAAAGCAGCCTACGTTGCTAACCCAAAAAGCTTTTATTATTTAAAATTTATAAAACCAACTTTGATTGGGCCAACAATTAACAGTCCAGATAAACAGGATGAGATTATGCAAAAGAATATTGATCTCTTGGGAATGTTCGAGGTGGACCAATGAATAAAAAACTAAAAAAAATAATGACAGATTTGGCAGCTGGCCACATCACAGAGAAAGAAGCAGAAAAATTAACTAAAGATAATACTCATAAGAGGAAAGGATCAATTAAAACCAGGGAGGAAAAAAAATAAATGGCACAAAATTATTTAAGTGGGGGAGGAACAGTTTGCTTATACGCTTTTGAAGATATGGATGGTTGGGATTTAGCACCAGCAAGTCATACAAAAAGCGGTGAGACTTATGTACCTTTTGGACAAGGAGTTGAAATAAATGTTACAAGAAATAATAATGCAGAAAGAATTGTTGGAGTTGGAGCAAGAAATGCTACAGCAACAATCAATAAACAATACGATGGATCATTCACAATTAATGGATCTCTTTCAAATGCTTATTGGTTACTAGGAGTTTTAGGAGCAAATGCAGATGGAGGAACTACTGGAGCATACACACATACTTATACAGAAGCAGATATTTTACCAAGTTTTACAACAACACAAAGTTTTGAATTAGGAACAACAGATTTCGCAAGTGATCTAATTGGATGCGTAATTAATACATGCACAATTAGCGCAGCAATTAATGAAGCTTTAAAGTTTACTCTTGAGGGAACTTACAGATATGAAAATCTTGGAACAACAAAGTTAGCAGATAATCCAGATGTAGAACCAATATTCACATTCGCACATGGGAGTGTAGAAATGCCTGATGGGACAACAATCGCGGCAGTTCAAAGTTTTGAATTAGTAATGGTTCAAAATGCAGAAGCAATTTTCGGAGTTGGAAGTAGATTTATGACAGCAGTTGTAGCAAAAAACAGAGAATACAATTTCTCAATGACTGCAGCATTTAATGACTACACAGATCTATTGACATTCTTTATGAATGGAACAAACACAGCAAGCGCACCAGATGCAGGAAGTGGAACAGAGATTGCGACTTTAGAATTAACATTCACAAACGACGACGGAGACATATTGGATATAAACTTAACAGGAATTCATATCAACGAAGAAACTTTACCACAAAATGTTACTGAAGTTGTAAAGGAGGATGTTACCGGTTGGGCAAGAGCATGCACAAATATCGTTTACACAAATGATGTTCAGTTAGCTCCAAAGGCATCGACAAACATATAAAATGGCTGACGAAAAACCTGAAGAGAAAACAAACATTCCAAATTTGGAAATGGATGCGAAGGATAGGATCATTGAGCAAACAAAAGATATCCCATTACAAGTAAATGGAAAAGAAGTTTTGGTTGTGGTTCGTAAATTGAGCACAGGCGTTAGAAATAAAATCAAAAGCGAATGTACCAAAACAACTATTGTTGCAGGACAACCAGTTGTGAAGGTAGATGATTCGGAAATTCAAGAAAAGATTTTATCAAAAGCAATCATAAAGGCACCTTTTGAAATTACAGTGGATGTAATCAAAAGTCTTCCTTCAGAAGTTTCAGATTATTTGTCTGCAGAATACAATGAATTTGCAGAACCAACCGAAAAAAAAAAGAGATGATTAGAGGTTCTCTGAAGGGCCACTACTTGGATTATCCTGGAATATCTGAAGAATTTAATTATTGGTTTTTTGCCAGAGCGTTTGGATATACTCCAGACCAAGTAGATGCTCTTCCGTATGATCGAATGATTTACATGAGGGAGTTTGAAGTAAAAAAAGGAGAAAAAGGTTTAATATAAAATGGCAACAGACGGATTTAAAATTGATGTACCCATCACCTTAAAGGGTGGGAGGGAAGGAGAAAGAGTTGGAAAACAAATTGGAGAAAAGATAGCTTCGCAGCTAAGAAAATCTTTGAGTGTTGTGGGATTTGGCGCACAGAAGGGTGGAGGAGCCGGAGCTTTAGGAATGGCCAAGGGATTAAAAGGAGTTGCATCAAAACTAGGACTTGTTGCAGCAGCAGTAACAGCAGTCTTAGGAGTTTTATCAAAAGCAAGTCCATATCTTAAAGGAATTTTATCAATCTTTGGGAGAGCATTTATGATTTTCTTTAGACCGTTTGGAGATTTCTTGGCCACATTATTGAGACCAATGGCCATTCTATTAATGAAGATGGCTGTGGCATTTATGAAGTGGTTGAGACCATTTCAAGGATCAGCAAGGGAAGCAATGGAAAATGCACCACAAATTAAGGAAGTTGATAATGCCTTGGCAAATTTTGCTATTGGTATTGCTAATTGGGCTATACAAATTGGAGCTGCAATAGGAGATTTTATAGTTAATATTGGAATAGGAGCATTTGATCTTGGAGTTAAAATAGGAGATTGGTTTTATGAAGCTGTAATTGTTCCGGTTGCAGATTTTATTAAAAGTAAACTAGCAAGTCTTTTTGGTGGAGGAAAAAGTGTTGGGGGAGTCATTACTTCAGAAGGATTGCAGACGCAAGGAATAACTTCTCCAGGTGGGGCTGTTTCTGGTGGGGGAATAAGGGAGATAATTAATGCACCGGGATTTACCCCAAAGAATGTATTGGAGAATTTGCCCAACATCTCTAAGGGAAAAAGTGGTATGGGGGGATCTTTATTGGGCAGTATATTTCCAGGAGGAGGAAGCCTTTTAGGATCACTTGGAAACTTATTAGGATTTGCTAATGGGGGGACTGTTCCAGGAGCAATAGGAAAACCACAACTAGCAGTAGTTCATGGTGGAGAAGAAGTAATATCAAATGGTGGAAGAGGGAAATCCACAGTTATCAATCAGACTCTTAATTTTTCAGGAGACATTTCAAGTGATATGGATATAGATGCTATTGCAAGAAATGCTAGTCGGGCAATGGAAATGGAATTAAAAAAGAGGGGGGCAATCTAATGGCAAATACAACTCTAAACGGAATAGTTATACATGATGGAGCCGATGCAGTAATAATAGATAACGATGGAACAAAAGATGGAAATTTGACAATTCTCCCATTGTATTTAAATGATGCAGATTTGACAGATGTTTTTGATTTTGGTGGAGCAGTAAAAACTATGAATTTAACTGGGTCTTATGTTGGTGGAAGTGTGGCGACATTGAAAACATGGGTAGATTCTATTGAAGCGTTAATACAAGGGCATCAAGATGTTCAGGCCGGAGCACCATATACTCTTGTTGATGATCTTCGAGGAACTATAAAAGTTAAAGTTCTAAGTTTTAATTCAACGTGGGTACTGGGGGAACCAACTAGGGTGACTTGGACTTTAAAATTAGTTCAGTCAAGTACAAATGCATAATGGCGAAGAGAATAAAAAGTGAAAGAGTCAAGAAGTGGGCAAAAGTATCTGGAATAGTTGGGGTCCCTTTAGTGATCTTATTAATTTGGTTTCTTGTTTCACTCGGAAGCATTGAAGTGACTGGATATTCTGGAGATCTAATTTGTGAGGGAACAATTGAAGACCCTTGTTTGGCTTATGTTAATTTTACTGCGAATGAAGATATTTTTATTTATCCGAATGAAAGTTGGGGGGAAACGCCATTTGAAACTGATGTTCAACCCAAGTCAGTTAAGATGTATCGTTCTTGGGGAAAGGGTTGGATGTACATTAATTTATCAACAAATTGTAAAAGCAAAACTTGTGGAGCATCAGATAATTCTGGGAGGACAAAATATTCATTTGCCTTTAGGGGTGGAAGAGAGTATAGAATTAAATATGAAGTTCTAAAAAATAATCCTGAAGATATAATCAAATGGAGTTTTGGGCCAGTGGATCCAACATTTTATGGATATAATAAAACTAAGAAAGAAATTACTTTACCAGATGCAAAGATTAGATTAAACACAGCCCAAAGAGAAGGAGTATTTATGGGAAAAGATAGAATGTTTGGAGAGTTAGATTTTGAGACGTATAAAGATTATAAAAAATGGAATGGTGGAGTTGAACTTTATGATTTAAAGATTTCGCGAGAATTAACAGAAGAAAATAGGGTTGATAGAGAAGTGACTTTCAAATATAAAAACTATTCAACAATAACAGTCATAGATTATGAGAGTATTTGTAGTGAGAGAATAGTCAATGTTACAATCGTTCAAAAGTATGATTGCTATGATGAAGAGATTGGTTCTCATCAAGAAGAAGTTTTTGAGTGGATTGAACTAAACACGAGCAAAGATATGAAAAAGGGAAATATTACTATTGGGCTTTTTACAGATATTTATCCTGGTGAAAATATGGAATGGATTTTAACTTTTGATAAGGTTCGATTAACTCCTTGGGCTGAATGGCAAGAGAGTTTTAACGATGGATTAGTTTCATATTATTATTTCAATAATGGAAGTGATTTTTTGCAAAGTGGTGATTGGATAGATAAGGAGGGAAGTCCATCTTATACAACTTCAGGTTGTAAAAGTGGTTCATGTTTAAGTGTAGGAATAGGTGAAGGATTAATCCTTAATCAAACTTCTTCGTATTGGGATATAACAAGTAAATCAAAAAATGGGACTATTAATTTTTGGATGGAAAATATAACTTTTGAAGAAACTACAGAAGTTATTGTTACAAATTCAACAAGTGTCGGAAGTCATTGGGCTATTGTTCTAAAGGCTGATGCAATTGAATGGTATGAAATGGGTGCAAGGGGGACAATTCCAGTACCTTCGGGAATGTTTATGGTAACAATGATAGGTAATTCAACTGGAATATTTAATTATATAAATGGGGTGCTTGATACTTCAAGAACAGATGGTGCTGCAACAGGAATGAATCAACCCCATATAAGTGTATCTCAATATCCAATAGAATCAGATTTATTAATAGATGATATGGCTGTTTGGAATAGAAGTTTAACAACCACAGAGTTAGCTTCTTTATACGACGGAGGAACAGGAACTTTTTATGATAATGCAAGTGATGTAATTCCAGATATAGAGTTCCCACAGTTTACAAATTATTTGGATAATAACGGAACGATTGAAACAAGCGGCACAGCTTATTTTAATGTAACAGTCACCTTAACAAATGGTACAGTGATATTACAACTTGATGGAACTAATTATTCAGCTTCAAATTGGTCAGATCCAGAAGTGTTCAATGTTACAATAGACCCATTGACTTCGGGAGTATATCCATATGATTGGGCATCTTATGGAAATGGGACTGAGAACAATTACAATGTTTCAGATCAGCAGTCTTATACTGTGGTTGCATCAAGTCCTCCAACACTCTCAAACTTTAAAATTTATGCATTAAACAGTTCTAAAGGAATAATTGGAGTTGATGAAACCTCTTTCAATTATTCAAATTTAACTCAGATAGAATCTATGAATATCAGTTTTGAGTTGCTTGATCCTTCTGGAATTTCTGGAGATATAAAAATTTATTTCACAGCAAATGGAAGTTCAGGATGTTCACTTGGAAATAATCAATCAAACCTTTGTTATAATTTTGAATCTGAAAGTTGGATTGAATTTCAAAATGAAACTAAGACTCTAACATATATAGACGTTGGGGGAAAGGCTAGGGGAGATTCAATTGAATGTTCTTATGTTTCAATAACTGGGGGAAGAAATTATACTTGTGAGTTTGATGAACACTATAATCCAAATGTTTGGAAACACTACCCTTTTAACTTCTCAAATATAAAATGGCAAAGCGGAACCGGTGAGAGGATTAATAGAAATAATATTTGGAAAATCCAATTAGCGACAGAAAACATTCCTCTTGATGCAGATTTTTATAGATTAGATTTTAGAGTGAATACAACCATGGGGGTTACACCAACACAAGCGATAGTCGCTTATTTATGTAATTCTACCTATTCTTCTGGAGCACCCCAGACCGCATCTACATGCCAATTAGTTGCGGGAAGATTACCTAGTGAATTGCAAGATGATGGAACAAAGTTTAGAGCCGTTTTCACTAAAGAATTAATAAGTGGACTTGGAGATATTGAACATGTTATTTTAACTTCTGCAGGAGTTACAAGCAAGTATTATGCAATGAAAACTTATGGTTGGGAAGGAACAGAAAGTGTGAGGGCAGCAGTTAGTTCTGATGGTGGAACTACTTATACAAACCTTTCAGACGGATATGAAACAGAATTGAACTTGAATTGGTTTTATGATTCAGTTGATTCTAATATTACCCAAATAGTCTTCAAAATTTATGCTAATGATACAAAAGGAAATGATGATAATTCAACATTCCAAGTTATGACCTGGGATGAAGGAGGATTTAATGAGCGTCCAATCGTTGATATAATCACTCCATTGGTGGGGGGAACTTATGGGGGAGTTATTGAAATAAATTGGACAACCGCAGATCCAAATGCAGATACTTATTTAACAAATGTTACTGCAAGAAATGGAACAGATACGATGAATATTGCATTGAATTTAGGATCTACAATTACAAATGTAACTTGGGATGTACTTAATATTACAAATCCAAGTTGGAATATAACTGTTGAAAGTTGTGAGAATGCAACCTCTGATCTATTTTGTGGAAATGATACACATGAGATTACGATAGATAATTATTTGAATTTGGCATTGAATGGATTCAATCGATCAATAGATATGGAATTGAAGAACTCATTAAATATTTCTGCTGACTCTAGTTTCTTTATATGTATTGATGTGGATCATCCAGATTATGGGATAAATGCTTCTTGTGGAGAAGGGATAGCAAGTGTTCTTTTTAATATCAGTTATTTTAGAAAAGTAAATTTCTCTGAAGGTCCATCTAACATAACCTTGAATCATACAGGGGGATGGAATGTCTCTAACTTCAGTGTAAATGCTCATCAATATGATGAAGTTGTAAATTTGAGTGTAAATATGAGTAGTTATTCAGCCACAAATGTAACTTTTTATAAATGTAATTCAACTAGTTATGATCGAGCTTATGATGGGATTCTAAAGGGAATCAACATAGAACTTAAAAACTTTACAGATGGAGAAGACCATGCAAACATTTCATTTTTGATTGATCAACAGGAAATTATAAAATATTTTTATTTAGATGAAAAAGCAAAAACAAACAAGATTAGTATTCTTATGAATGTTAGTGGTGCATTATTTGGAACAGAGGTATTCGATGTCTTCGAAAACTTTTCCCGTATTGATTATGTATTGACTGATGGGAATACTGTTCCAACAGGTTCAACTACTTGGTCAGATTTTGCAGGCAATCCATATACTTCTTATGGTTGGCTTATGTTAGCAAATTCCAGTAAGCAATATTTTATTTATGATGAATATGATGGAACAGTAGATCCAGATAAATGGATTAATGCAACACAACCACCATTTTGTTCAAATACAGAAGCAGCAAACTATATCTTTTTAGATGCGGATATGCCTTCGGGAACCTCAGGGACTGTTAATTGTGGGCTTTTTCCAAACTGGACTTCAGTAAATGGGCTATCACAATTTACAACGGATGATTTAGAATTTAGATTAACTTCTACTTATACTGCAAGAGATGAT
>SDBT01008392.1_pt1 | contig 16887 bp, 17 predicted proteins | sample 2277101 | NCBI WGS metagenome assembly SDBT01 (sample SAMN10404973, study PRJNA504765) | marine sediment metagenome | isolation source: marine sediment core GS10_PC15, 103 cmbsf | place: Arctic Ocean: Southern Knipovich Ridge | collected 2010
GAAGACGTCAAGGAATAATGTGTAGTGTTCTAAGAAGCCATTCTCCCTAGGTGTTAACAGACAGAGAGATAGGAGTGACAAAATTGAACTACTTCACATTACAGATCGCTTCACATTAGCACCAGTTCTCACCGAGGAGAATCTAGAAACGCTTCTGCCTCAAGCCGTCGGAAAATCAAAACGGAAGATCGAGGAGTTGGTTGCCGAGCTTTCACCCAAGCCGGATGTTCCGACTTCGATGCGCAAGCTACCCGAGCGCCGGGGTAACAAACAACCGACTTCGCCTCCAGGACTCGGTCCAGACCGAGTACCTGATTTTTTGCCCGTTCCTGCGCAGGCCAAGCCCGCGGTGGTGGTGCCGATCTCACCGGCGCGCTACAAGGTAGCCTTTACAGCCAGCGCAGAGCTCCACGACAAGCTCGAGCGACTCCGTGAGCTCATGCGCTCGTCCGTACCAGATGGCAATTTAGCGTCAATAATCGAGCAGGCCGTGACCGAAAAACTCGAGCGGCTTGAATCGAGGCGTTTTGCCAAGACGAAGACACCCCGAAAGAGTCTCGAAGAAACCGACACATCCCCTTCGTCACGCCATATCCAGGCCGCGGTCAAGCGAGCCGTCTACGAACGGGATCAAGGGCACTGTCGATTTTTGGCTAACAGCGGTCGGCGCTGCACCGAACGCAACCGTCTCGAGTTTCACCATCATCACCTTCCTTACGGCCGTGGCGGCGACCACAGTGTGGCGAATATTCAATTGATGTGCGAAATTCATAATGGATATCTGGCCGAGCGTGACTACGGAAAGGAGATGAATGAGCGTCACAGGAAAAACAAGCGCTCGGCAAACCGTGTCTCCGAGCCCGCGGCCGTTTACACTCTTGAGAATCGAGTCGATCACCGAACGAACTTCTGCGCCGACGAGGGGAAGTGTCGCAGCCTTGATGGAGTTCTTTAGAAAACCGATAGCTCCAGTTGGTGGGCCCTCCACCGTTTACTTATTGTCGGAGACCACCGACAGTGAAGATGCGACCCTTTACCACCACACAAACCGTCTCATCCCGCTCCTCAATCTTGATGGCCAGACCCGGATCCCACCCCCATGATTGGGTCCGAATTAGAAGGTAGAAACTGTTGGAGCGATTGAGACCGCAGAGCAGTTTGGCAAAAGAATCTACGTGGAGGCGGTTTGCCGAGGTTTGCTGAATGCTGAGAAGGTTGTGGTGTTAGGCGACGGTGCAGAATGGCCACAGAGTTCGAACGACGACGCCGGCGTCAAACGTCGGATATCGATGAGATCGCCGTCCCCGATCACTCGCAACAGCACGCGGCCATTCCTCTCGTCGAGGAGCACTCCTTGCTCTGCGGGACCGGTTGCCTGTGTATCACGCCGGACCACTCCCGTTGGGCTCGCGGGGATCGACGTCTAGCTCGAAACCTCCATCCGCGGAAAGATAGATCGTGGGGTTCAAGACCGGGAATACGTAAGTGGAGAACGCGCCAAGATAGAGCAGCTTGTCCAACGGATGGTGCACGAGCAGCAGAAGCTCGACCAGGTGGACATGGAGGTCACCGAGATGGCGATTCGCGCGTCGATGCATCAAGCGGGCGGGGTTGTTTTGCAGAAGCTGGTCAACCTGGATGGAGGTCATCGAGGTGCGCGTGTCAGTTGCAGTCAAGGTCACACGGCCGAATTCGTCGACATCGAAGCAAGGGCGTCATCACCGCCCTGTCTCCGGCTCAAGTCGAGCGGGCCTACTACCATTGCTCGACCTGCGAGCGGGGAGTGATCCCGAAAGATGGGGAACTCGACATCGTAAAGACGTCGTGTAGTCCGGGCGTTCGTCGTTTGATAGGTCATGTGGGTGGAAAGGAAGCCTTCGAAGAAGGACGGAGGGACTTGGGAGAACTGGCCGGCATCGAGGTTAAAACCAAGCAAGTGGAGCGGCTTTCGGAACGTTTGGCTGAGCAGATCGAAGTCATGGCGACCTTTGAGCGACAGCGTGTACTCAGTGGAAAGCTTCTGTCCTTTGAGTCGGTGGAGACCTTGTACGTCTGAGATCTCGGCCTATTACGCGGAGGTGCTTGGAAGTCCCGCTGCGTCGAATCCGAGCTGGTCGCGCACATTGGTGAAGTGGACGCGAGGAAGCTCTATGCAGAAAAAGCTTCAAGCTCGATGTTCGTCTACTGCACCGAGGTGTTGCATCTATCCGAGCTAGCTTAACAAGAACCGTTTAGCCATCAAGATGCCGCGAGGGCTCGCACCCTCCACTACGAAGTAGTCGGATAGTCGTTGATCGGCCCTCTGCACGCGGTCCAGATAGTGGACGGGCCCACCACCAGGGAAGCAGAGTTCGCTTCATGCTGCGGCTCGGCGGATTGCTTGCCCTACGCTACGCAGGCACATGACCAACTCCTGCGGCCGGACTTCCGCTGGCAAGACACGCACCGCATGTGCTGCGAGCAGAGGCGCAAAGAACGCAGAGAAAGAAACTCTGCGTCCTCGGCGTCTCTGCGGTGAGATCCGTAGCTGCGGCCTGGCTGGGGCAGCTATTTTTTTTCGCCGCAAAAGGGGCAGTTGGTGGCGCGGGGATGAAGCGGCTTACGGCAGTGCCAGCAAAAGCCGGCGGTTATTCTCTCTCGAGCCTTGAGCCGCTGACGAATGTCTTCCATGCGCGACGCGCGGTGATCGATCTCGGAAGCGGTGGAGAGGTCGTCGAGCAGCTGGCTTGCCTGCTGATAACGGTCGGAGATCTCCGGTGCAAGGGCTTTGAGAATGATCTCTTCGATCTCGCGCGGGATCGCGCGGCTCACCTCCCTCGGCCGGGCCAATCGGCCTGAAAGAGCCATCTTCTCGAGTTGTCGTGGGTTGACGCTGAAGTAAGGCAGCTTTCCGGTCATCATCTCGTACATGATGACGCCGACCGAATAGATATCGGAAGCAAACACCGCTCGACCCTGAAACTGCTCGGGAGCCATGTACGGGGGAGAGCCGATCACCGTCGAAGCGCGCGCCGCCACCTCCAGGAAACGTGAGGTTCCGAAATCTGCGATCTTGATGGCCTGGTTTTCGGTGACCAAGACATTGCCCGGGCGGAGGTCGCGATGTAGAACCCCCTGTTGGTGGGCGTAGTCGATGCCGGCACAAATTTGACGGGTGATGTCGACGGCGCGAGGGACGGGAAGCGTCTTCTCCCGTTCCAAGATCGCTTCGAGGGTTTCCCCCTCGACGTACTCCATCACGATGAAAAAGTAATCGTCGGCCTTTTCGGCGGTGAGGATGCGGACAATGTTGAGATGATCGAGCGCAGCGAGGAGTCGGGGCTCGCGAAGGAGCTCATCGAAATCCCCGCCCTGTTTGTGAGGAACTTTGATGGCGAGCTTTTTGTCGATCCAGGTGTCTTTGGCCAGGTAAACCGTTCCAAATCCCCCGCTGCCGAGGGTCTGGAGGATTTGATACTTCCCTAGCTGCTGTCCAAGAAGAAACATAGTGACGAAACGCCGCGGCAGTATAGCATGGCGGTGCAGAGCCGTGAACGCGGAAGAAAGATCACTTTATATTTCGGTAGATCTAATAGTAAAGCGGGCGCTCTGTAATCACCCGGCAGCCGGGCGATTGTGTTCCCACATCAAAATAGCGGCGGCCGCAATGGCTGCTGTTTCAGTACGCAGTGTCCAAGGTCCCAGTCCGATCTTTTTGAATCCTTTGTCGGTTGCCGCTGATACCTCACCGTCGGTCCAACCTCCCTCGGGGCCGACGGCGGCGATACACGAGCATGGTGAGGGCTCGTTCCCCAGACCGCCGCCTCCGCCGGGGCAAACCAGAAGCCGCTGGGGAGGAAGCTCCTGTGCCAAAAGCTCCTCGAAACGAATGGGCTCCTCGATTCTTGGCAAGCGAGCTCTTCCCGACTGCTTACAGGCCTCCAGAGCCACGCGTCGCCAGCGGGCCATCTTTTCGGAAAGCCTGGCTTTGGCACCCACATCGGTTCGTTGGCTCAACAGTGGGATCATGCGATCGGTACCGAGCTCGGTCAGCTTTTGGACGATGAGAATCATCTTGTCACTCTTCGGAATGGCGACTGCCATCACCAGCTCGAGTGGGGACTCATGCAAGGGGAGTGCCTCCAGCTTTCTGGCCGTTGCCGTCTCCCTTTCGCAGCAGGTAACAACGGCGCGATACTGCTCGCCGGCACCATCGAAAAGCACCACTTCATCGCCGGGACGAAGTCTGAGGACGTGAAGGAGATGATGTGCCTCGTCTCCGCCTATTCTCACTACAGGCCCGCCGGCAAGGTCTTGAACCAGGAATCGTCGTTCACGCATGGCAGTCGTGCCTCACCAAGAGCGCCGCCCATTCCCCGGCCGTCCTCGTCTGTGTGATACGAAGACCAACAGGAAGCAGCTCTATTAACGAATCGAGCTGCTCGATGAGCACACCGGAAAGGATCAAGTATCCTTGTGGAAGAACCCAGCCGGCGAGGCGGGGTAACTCCTGGCTCAAAATGGCCTGGTTCAAATTCGCGATCACCAGATGCGCCGCAGGGGGATTTGCCCGAGCAATCGAGCCAACCTGGAGGCGAACTGCCCCCGTCAGCCCGTTTCGATCCAGGTTCGTTTCTGTGCAGGAAGCGGCTTCTGGATCGTCCTCGATTGCCAGAACCGGCCGGCAACCGAGCGCCGCGGCAGCGATGGCGAGTATTCCGGTTCCGCATCCGGCATCGATGACCGGCATTCGAGGGCGTGCCCGTTCTTCGATGATCTCCAAACACAGTCGTGTCGTGTCATGGGTACCGGTGCCGAATGCACGTTCCGGATCGATTCGAAGAACGAGACGCTCCCCATCAGGAGGTGACTCCCAGGAAGGGCAAACGTAGAACCGCTTTCCCAAAGCAAAGCCTCCGTAGTGCTTCTTCCAGTTTGCCAGCCAGTCGCTTTCCTGAACCGGTTCGGCGGCTCCGCAGCGAAGAGAAGGGAAGTCGCCGACCAGTACAAGGCTTAGAATTTCCGGATCCGTTCCCGGTGAGAAAAAAACCCGCTGCACAGCCTGACTTTGTCCCAGACTCTCGGCTACGTCGGCGAGATCGATTTCCTCGGCTCCCAAACAGCCGGCTTCGAAGAGACGAAACAGAGCGAGGTCTACTTCTTCTGGTTTTCCTTGGAGCAGAAAGCTCAAATAGCTGCGGGGCGGGCGCGCGGCGGCCATTTGGCTCCTGACTACTGGGGGCTGGCCACTGACTTCTAGCTACTGGCCTCTGGCTCTTGGCCTAGCCGAACAGCTTCTCAATGAAGCCCTTGTCCTCTTTTTCCGCCTCCTCCGGATTGACCGGAATAGGAGGCGTTGATTCAAACAGTTGCTTATAAAGCTTGCGTTGCTCCTTGCTCATTTGCTTCGGCGTGACGACCGTCCCCACCACTAGCTGATCTCCCCGTCCGTAGCCTCTGAGACGCGGAATTCCTTTGCCGCGGAGCTTGAAGACGGTGCCGGTTTGTGTGCCTTCCGGGATGGTGAGTTGCTCCGGTCCGTTTATGGTAGGCACCTCGATTTCGGCTCCGAGCGCCGCCTGCGGAAAGGTGATGGGAACTTCGCAATAGAGGTCATCGTCCTGGCGCTTGAAGAACGGATGTTCTTTGACTTGCAGGACGACGTAGAGGTCACCGGGTGGGCCTCCTCGGAATCCAGCTTCGCCCTCGTCCACAAGACGCAAGCGGGAACCGCTGTCTACTCCGGCGGGAATCTTGATGGCGATTTCCCGTTGCCGGGAGATTTGGCCTCCGCCGGAGCATTCCGAACAGGGGTTTGGTATGATCTGCCCGCTTCCGTTGCAGTGGCTACAAGTACGGGAGACAACGAGGAAGCCCTGCTGATAGCGGACCTGGCCTTGGCCGTGGCAGGTGGGGCAGGCAGATTTGCTGGTGCCCGGCGCGGCCCCGCTGCCGCTGCAAACCGTACAGGTCTCCGACCGAGGAATGCGGATCCGAGTTTCGGTGCCTTTGACCGCTTCGTCAAAGTTGATCTCGAGGTCGTAACGCAAATCCGCCCCTCGCCGTGGCCGCGTCCGGCGCCGGTTCGAGCCGAACAAATCCTCGAAGATACTGCCACCAAAGATATCGGAGAATTCCCGGAAGATGTCCTGATTGAACTGAGGGCCGCCTTTCAGCCCGGTGTGCCCGTACTGATCGTAAACGGAGCGCTTTTCCTCATCCGCCAAAACGCTGTAGGCTTCCGCAGCTACTTTGAATGCTTCCTCAGCTTTTCGATCACCGGGATTCTTGTCCGGGTGATACTGGACGGCCAGCTTGCGGTAAGCACGCTTGATCTCCTGCTGGCTGGCGGCCCGGGGAACTCCGAGCACCTCGTAGTAATCTCGTTCGCCGACATTGGCCAATGCTTATCTCCTGCCTACAAATGAATAGTGATAATGCGAGCAGTCGTAGTCTAGCAAAATGTAGGGGTAAACGTCAGGTGGCTATAGGCTATCCTCTGAGCATCGCCTGTCCTAAAGCCTCGGCGGTCGACTCCAACTGGGCGAGCGCAGCCTTGATGTTTTCGAGCGACCCTTTTTTTGCCTGTTGAGCGCTGTCCAGCACCTCGGTTGCATGGGCCCGCTCATCTTCCGTTAGCTTGGAGGACAGCAGCTCGAAGGTCTTGCGGGTGCTGCCGATCAATCCCTGGAGTTGGGTGGTCACCGTCTCGCGTTCCTTGTCGCTCTTTTCTTGCGTCGCGAGGCCCTGGTTCTCCTCGCTCAAGCGATGCACTTCGGTATCGGTGAGGCCGCTTTGGGCGCGGACGGTGATGTTCTGAAGCCTTCCGGTGGCCTGGTCGGTTGCGGTAACCTGCACAATACCGTTGACGTCGATCTCGAAGGAGACCTCGATTTGGGGAACTCCTTTGGGAGCCGGTGCGATATCGGTCAACTGAAACCGCCCCAGTGAAGTGTTGACGGCCGCCACCTCGTTTTCTCCCTGGAGAACGTGAACCTCCACTTTGGTTTGGTTGTCGGTGACGGTGGTGAATATCCGCCCCTTCCTGGTGGGGATCGTTGCATTGCGGTCGATCAAGGGAGTGAACGTTCCATTCTTGGTCTCGATACCCAGGGTATGGGGGGTGATGTCCAAGAGCACCAGGTCGGTGACCTCTCCAACGAGGATTCCGGTCTGGATGGCGGCGCCTATGGATACCATCTCGTCGGGATTGACACTTCGAGACGGCTCCCGCCCAAAAAGCTGGGTGACGACATCCATGACTTTGGGAGTTCGGGTTTGGCCTCCGACCAGAATGACATCATCGATGTCTTCCTTGCTCATCTTGGCGTCTGTCAGAGCCCGGGCACAGGGCTCCAGCGTTTTTTCCAGAAGGGGCTCGATCATCTGTTCGAATTTGGCGCGAGTGAGGACGGTGTTGAGATGTTTGGGCCCGCTTTGGTTGGCAGAAATAAAGGGCAGCACGATTTCAGCCTGGGTGGCGCTGGAAAGCTCGCACTTGGCCTTCTCTGCTGCTTCTTTGAGCCTCTGGAGCGCCATGCGATCTCCGGTCAGGTCGATCTCATTCTCTTTTTGAAACTCTTCGACCAGCCAGTTGATAATCAACTGATCGATATCCTCCCCGCCCAGGTAGGTGTCGCCACCGGTGGAGAGCACCTGGTAGATGCCCTCTTGAAGCTCGAGGATGGAGATATCGAATGTTCCGCCGCCGAAGTCGTAGACGGCCACGAAACCGGTCTTCTTCTGCATCATGCCGTAGGCCAGCGCAGCAGAAGTTGGCTCGTTCAGGATGCGTTTTACTACCAGTCCGGCAATGGTGCCGGCATCTTTGGTCGCCTGCCGTTGACTGTCATTGAAATAAGCTGGAACGGTGATAATGCACTCTTCCACCGGCTCTCCGAGATAATCCTCAGCGGCCGCCTTGAGCTTTTGCAGGACGATGGCGGCGAGCTCGGGCGGGGAGTAAACACGGTTATCCACCCGGATGTGCGCGTCGCCGTTTTCGGCCTCGATGATCTCGTAGGGGAGCACCTTGATGGCGGACTGAATCTCCTTAGAGCCATATCGTCGCCCGATCAACCGCTTGACGTTGTAAACCGTGTTCTGCGGATTGGTCAAGGCCTGTCGTTTGGCGATTTGGCCTACAAGTCGCTCTCCTTTGCTGGTAAAAGCGACAATGGTAGGAGTTGTTCGGGCGCCCTCCTGGTTGGGGATCACCTGTGGAGATCCTCCCTCCATGACAACGATGCAGGAATTGGTCGTGCCGAGATCGATACCCACCACCTTACTCAATGTTCAGCTCCTTTTATCGAGTTGTCCTATATTCCCTTGCCGATCCGTTCGACCCGCTATCAGGCCGATCTGTCAATGAAACTCTGTGAACCCATCAAGACGGTGAGGAATCGGGTTCCACCTGCTCAGCCTCTTCCGATGAATCCGCTTCGTTTCCGGAGTCTGCTTTAGTCGCTTCCTTGGTGCTCGCAACCGATTTGGCCACATTGACCAGAGCCGGCCTCAATAGCCTGTCTTTGAAAAAATATCCTTTTTGATAAACTTCCAATATTTCGCCTTCGTTGCGCTCGTTCGTCTCCACATGACCCACCGCCTCGTGCACATGAGGGTCAAACTCGCGTCCGAGACCTTCTACTTCTCGAAGACCCGCCTTCTGCAATAGGTCGATAAATTGCCGATGGATGATAGAGATTCCTTCATGGAGCCTGTCCTCCGTTCCAGAGGCCGGCGCTTCAATGGCGCGTTCCAAGTTATCGAGTACCGGAAGGATCTCCCTCAGGAGCTCTCCGGCAGCATACTTGATATAGTCTAGACGCTGCCGCTCGTTTCGTTTGCGGAAATTGTCGAACTCTGCCTGTTTCCGCAGGAGGCGGTCGTGGGATTCCCGGAGTGCCGTCTTCAGCTGATCGACTTCGCTCTCTTCCTCCTGTGCCTCGGCGGGCACTTCCTCGTGAGCTTGCTCCTCGCCGTCCGTTTCAGAGACCTTCGACTCCTCCGGCTGTGCCTCGGGGGTGTCATCCTCTGCGAGTGCTCTTTCTGCTTTGCTTTGGTTGCTCAGAAGCCTTTCTCCCTAGATTGAGTCTTTCTTGCCTCGGAAAATCTTACCGACCTTTTTGGATTGGAGACCCCGCGTCAGCTGCCGGGCGTGATAGCCTCCGAGAGCGAGTTGGCCATGAAGTCCACTACCGGAATGAACTTGGCGTACTCCATGCGGGTAGGCCCCATGATTCCCAGAGAGCCCAGCTCCCGGCCCTGAAAGCGATAACGGGCGGTAATTATTGATATCCCTTCGAAATCCGGCACTCTGGCTTCGGACCCGATGACGATTTCGAGACCGCCGCCCTCCATGCAGGCGTTCAAGATGTCCATGAGCTGGCTCTTTTGCTCGAGCAAGGACAGGAGCTGCCGGGCGCGCTCGATGTTGCTTTTGAACTCGGGCTTCGAAAGCATTCGGGAGGCACCTTCGAGATAAACGTCCCGAGGGGCCAGGTCTTTGGCAAAAGCAGCCTTGCCCAATGTCAAGGCGTTCTCCACCAGCCGATTATAGATGGCCCGCATCTCCTTCATCCGCGAAAGCAAGGCCTCGCGAGTTTCCAGCAGCGTGTAGTTGCTGAACTCGTCTTTCAAATAGCGGGCGCATTTTTGCAGTTCCTCATCGCTGTAATCTTCAGCGGTCTCGATAACGCGGTTGCCCACCTGGCCTGTTTGAAAGGCCAAAACAACCAGGATTCGATGAGGAGCGAGCTTGAGGAAGTCAATGTGTCGGAGGATACCCTGTTGAAGATCGGGAGCGATGACGAAACTGACCGTGTCGGTCATATCCGACAAGAGACGGGAGGTTTGCTTGGCCAGAGCGCCGACATCCCGATCCGTTTCTTTGAGGCTGGTGCCGATTCGCTCCTGCTCGGAGCGTGGGAGCCCTATGTTTTGCGCCAGGGTGCTTACGTACAAACGGTACCCTTTGTCGGTGGGCACACGCCCGGCCGATGTGTGTGGCTGGAAAACGTATCCCGTCTCTTCCAAATCGGACATGATGTTACGAATGGTTGCCGGAGACAATCCTTCGGGATTGAGCTTGGCCAGGGTCCGAGAGCCTACCGGTTCTCCGAAGGCAATGAACCTCTGGACCGCTTGCCTGAGAATGTTTCTGCTGCGGGAGTCGAGATCGTCCGATTTCATGCTTGTTGTTTAGCCCTCTCAAATAAAGAGCGCTAAACCCTTATTTAGCAAATAGCTCCCGAGATGTCAAGATAACCTAACAGCACAATATTTCTATCGCGCGTCATGCTAGGCTTCGTTTTTATCCTGGAGGCTCTTGATTAGCATAAACTAATAGCACGGTTTTTTAAAGTGCGTCTCGTGTTTCACGCCGAACGTTCCAGGAAGCGGAGGTGTATTTTTTCTCGGCCAGGATATCAGCCATCTCCGCTTCTTCTGGGGATAGGGAAGACGAGGTTCCCGGTTCTCCGAAAAGCTTGCGGAACTCGCCATCGAGAGCTTGGACGAGGTCGTCTCGAGTACTTTCTTTCCCGGCCAAGGTATCGAGGCCGATGGCTCCGAGCTCCGTTGCCGGTGAAAGACCGGTTGCTTGCCGCCACAGCTGGGAATCGAGCGCCAGCAGTATCGAGCCATGTTGAAGGAATCCGCTGCGGCTCCATTTTTGAGCGCTTCCAACCAGTTTCTTACCGCCCGCGGTTATCTCATGCCCGGTGGGAACGGCGAAACAGGGAAGTGCCTGCGGGGGTTCGCAGCGGTTGCGCATGGCCTCCGTTTCCGCCGGCGGATCCAGGCTGATGCTCATGCTCTCGAGAGCGGCCCGGATCGCACCGGTGACCCGGGCGTAAATCTCGCGGACGGAAAGGCCTCGAAAAAGTCCCACCGCCGGTGAAGTCATACAGTAAGTGAGCTCGTGGTGGTGCAGCACTGCTCTTCCGCCGCTGATGCGTCGAACGGTATCTATGCCGAGTCGACGACATTCATCGACATTACAGGCTTCGTCTATCGCTTGGCGATAACCGATGGAGACCGACGGCCGAGACCAAGAGTAGAGACGCACCGTAGGGGGAGAGGATTTGGACAACGCAGAGCGGAACAAAGCTTCGTCGCGAGCCATGTGGGTGGCCGCGTCCTGCGGGCCGTCCAGGTAAAACCGCCAATGCATTCAATTGCCGTCAAGGCTTTGGAGGGGCTCCCGGAGGGTAAGCTTGCTTTTTTTTGGGCTCAACGGGCTCTTGGGAAGGGAGAGGTTCGGGTTTCTTATCACCAACCGGCGTCGACTTCGAGTGTTTTTGCTCTAGGGGCATGCTGCTGGCGCCCCGGAAGATGGCGCCCTCTACCACTGAAATGCGCGGAGCGCTGATGTTGCCATAAACCTTACCGGTGCTGGTGATCTCGACTTTGCTGGTGGCAACGCAATTTCCCTCTAGCCTTCCCCGTATGCTAACGACTTCGGCTTCCACTTCAGCCTGAACTTGGCCCTTTTCGCCTATCACCACCTGTTTGCCGCTTTTGATCTTGCCCTCGACTTTCCCCTCGATGTGAAGATTGTCGGAGCTCAGCAACTCGCCCTTTATGTGAGCCGCAGGACCAATAAAAGTCGCAGCGTTAGCGGCTGGCGGTGACGGCGCCGGTTTGTTTCGGGGGGGCGTGGGCGTCGAAGAAGGTTTCTTGGCTTCAGGCTTATTAAATATTCCCACCGAGATCTCCTTTAAATCTTGTTTGCTGACTATTGTCAGCGCGCGGCCCAAGTATATATTAGGATTGGTTTAGACAAAGCTCTGGAGCGGGCGACGGGATTCGAACCCGCGACACCAAGCATGGGAAGCTTGTACTCTACCAACTGAGCTACGCCCGCTCTTTGATTCACTCTTGGACAAATTATAACCGATGTGCGTTAATTGCAATACCGAACCAAGAAGATGTTTCAAGCATTAAGGTTGCCCTCAATTATCAGTCGGGGGCACTTTTATTACGTCCCTTGCGCGAAGCGCGGAAGGGACATTAGTCATCCGGGTCGCCGAGTCGGCTGAAATCGGTAACCACCGATTTGTCGCCGAGCACTGTGCCTCCGCTCACGATGGCATGGCGGCCAATATGTGCTCTTTTGCCGATGAGCGCTCCCCGGACGCGGGCCTCGGCCCCCACGCGGACGTTCGGCCACAGGACCGAATGTCCCACGGTAGCGTTTTCCTCGATGCGGCAGTTCTCTCCTATCACCGCAAAGGGCTCGATGTGCACGTTTGCCTTGATGACCGCCCCGGCGCCGATGAAAGCAGGCCCGGAAAGTTTGGCATCCTTGTCGAGAGAGGCGGTGGGGTCTACATAGGTTCCACCGGGATTCGTTCTAAACCCTTCCAGTTCGAGGGCTCCCTGGAGAATGTCTTGATGCACCTTCAAGTATTTTTCGGGGGTGCCTATGTCAATCCAGTAGCCACGGTGAACATAGGCGTAGAAAGGCACTTTGTCTTTGAGTAGAGCGGGAAAGAACCCTCGCTCGAACGAGTAGTTCTTGCCCGCCGGAATGTACTGGAGCATTTCCGGCTCGAGTACGTAAACGCCGGCATTGATGGTGTCGCAAGTAATCTCGTCGTAGCCGGGCTTTTCCAGAAACCGTCGCACCCTGCCATCGGCCTCAACTTCGACCAGGCCATAGGCGGAAGGGTTTTCCACCGGTGTTAAAACGATCGTCGCCTTGGCGCCGGTTTTCTCGTGCAGTGCCATGACGGCCGGAAGGTCCACATCGCTGAGCACGTCGCCGTTGAATACAACCGTTCGGTTGGACAGGAAAGGCTCGGCATTCTTGACCGCCCCGGCGGTGCCCAAAGGTTCCGGCTCGACCGTATAATGGATTTTAACCCCAAATGAGCTTCCATTTCCGAACAGGTTCTCGATTCGCCTCGGCTGATAGGAAAGCGAGAGAATGATTTCCGAAATGCCGGCCCGGCGCAGAAGCTCGATTTGAGAGGCCAGGAAAGGCCGGTCGAGGATAGGGACGATGGGTTTCGGCGTGTGAAGGGTTAGCGGCCGCAACCGGGTTCCTTTCCCTCCTGCCAGGATGACCGCAGCCATAAAAAGCTCTCCTTGTGCTTAGGCACGACGCGAACTCGAGCGAACGGAGGAGATCTCCGTCGGGAATGGCGGCTAGAGCCTAGCACGCTTAAACCATCGATATCAAACTCAGGGGCCGTAACCGCTTGAGTCGCGGTATGATAGAATAGCCTTTGGTTGAAGCCATGCATGCTCAAAGATTGAAGGAGAAAATCAGTGACGGCTCGGTGCGACTAGCTACCGTGGGCCTCGGATACGTTGGCTTGCCTCTGTCGGTGGAGTTTGCTTCAGCGGGGCTTTCGGTGACCGGAATCGACACCAATCCTCAAAAGGTGGCGGCGATTCAATCCGGAGGTTCCTATGTCAAAGACGTACCTGCGGAGCGGGTTTCTCAGTTGGTTGCTTCCGGGCATTTGTCCGTCACCGATGACTTCAGTGTTCTCGATGACCATGATGTGATCATCATATGCGTGCCCACACCGCTGTCGAAAACTAAGGACCCGGACTTGTCTCTGGTTGTGAATGCGACCAGCGAGATCTCCCAACGGCTGCGCGCCGGCCAGCTGGTGGTGTTGGAGAGCACGACCTATCCGGGGACGACCGAGGAGCTCATCCTCCCCACTCTTCAGGAAAGTGGTCTCGAGGTGGGAAAAGAATTCTTCCTTGCCTTCTCACCGGAGCGGGTCGACCCCGGAAATAAAAACTACTCGATCCGGAACACGCCCAAAGTGATCGGAGGAACCACTTCCTCTTGCCTGGAGGTGGCCTTGGCTCTTTACGCTCGGGCGGTGGAGAATGTCATTCCGGTCACTTCGACCCAGGCGGCGGAGATGGTGAAGCTTCTGGAAAACACCTTTCGCAGCGTCAACATCGCCATGGTCAACGAGGTCGCTCTGATGTGCGACCGATTGAATATCGACGTTTGGGAAGTCATCGACGCCGCGGCCAGCAAGCCGTTCGGTTTCATGCCCTTTTACCCGGGACCAGGATTGGGCGGTCATTGCATTCCCATCGATCCGCTGTACCTTTCCTGGAAGCTCAAGACCCTCAACTATCGGGCGCGTTTCATCGAGTTGGCCGGTGAAGTGAACTCGTCCATGCCGTACTTCGTGGTCAACAAAATCCAGGATGCACTAAACGAACGGTTAAAAGCCGTCAATGGCTCCCGGATCCTCTTGTTGGGTGTCAGCTACAAGCGCGACATTGATGATGTACGCGAATCCCCGGCGCTGGACGTTCTTAGAATCCTCGAGCAGAAAGGGGCCGATGTGAGCTATCATGACCCTCTGGTGCCCGAGCTCGACATGGATGGATTGGAATACCACTCGAAGCCGCTCACCGAAGCGCTCGCAACAACGGACTGTGTGGTCATCCTTACCGATCACTCCTGCTTCGACGTAGAGGAGATCGTTGCTGGGGCTCCTTTGGTTATAGACACCCGAAATGCTACCAAGCAGATTCAATCAGAAAAGATCCTCAAGATCTAGCGAGCCCTGATGGAGCTTCTCAATTTACCCAATGGCTTGACCCTCAGCCGTATCTTCCTGGTGCCCATACTGGTGGCGGTCTTGTTGACACGGACCGAACGTTGGGAGTTGATTGGCGGGGGAATCTTTGCGGTGGCGGCCCTTACCGATTGGCTGGATGGTTTTTTGGCGCGGCGTCGAGGGCAGGTGACGACATTGGGAATCATGCTGGATCCGATTGCCGACAAGCTGCTCGTTTCCTCCGCTTTCATCAGCCTGGTTCAAATGCAGCTCGCGCCTGCCTGGATGGTGGTCATCATCGTGGGGCGAGAATTTGCCATCATGGGCCTCAGAAGTATTGCGGTCACCCAAGGGATTGTGATTTCGGCATCCAAGCTCGGCAAAGGGAAAATGTTGACTCAAGTCGTGGCCATCCTGCTCTTGATCCTGGGAGAGAAGTTCCTCGGGCCGTTTTATGTTTTGGGAAAAGTCGCTCTTTGGGTGACGCTGATCCTGGCGCTCGTTTCATGCCTGGATTACTTCTTGAGGTTCTACAAAAAGGTGGCAAAGGGTCTTCCCAATGGCATTCGTGCATGAAGCGTCCCTCATCTTCCTCCGGCTCTAGACGGACGAAGGCTGCCGGCCGGCTGCTGGTCGAGACTCCTCCGGTTGTCTATCTCGGCCCCGATGCGCTGGCGGCGCTCGAGAAAGGAAGAGGAATTCTGCTCGGCGCGCAACGACCGGGTTGGATCGATGCTCTCGTCTACGAGCCAATTCCGGGAACGAATTGGAGGCAGGTGGTCGAAGCTCGCTTTGCCGGTGGCGGCGACTGGGATGTAGTGGGAGTCGTTTTGACTCGAGAAGAGCTCGAGCTGCGGCAGAAAACCTTGGCGCGCGATCTCGTGCCGGGAGACGTGGTTCTGGCTCTCACCACTGGAAGTGCCGGAGCGCGCGCCTATGTCAATTTGGGAGATCGGTGGGCTCCCACCCGACTCAAAATCACCCGCTCGCCTTGATGACCTACTTCAGCTCGACCAGATCACCAATCACAATATAGTCGTAACTCTCGGTGATCTTGGCGGTGGAGGTTTTCTCCTGAACCGTCAAGACCGCCAGCTCTCCCATGACTCTCCGTTGCACGTCCGAACGCATGTAGCGGAATATGACGAAGAGGTTGCCGGGAATGACGCCGTCCTGTTCTCCGAGATCGATGCTCACGAGGTAGCCTTCGCCTAAAGAGCGGATATCATCCAAGGATGCGAGGACTTGCCCGCGGAGTTGGCCGGTCTCCGGCGTGAGTAGTCCGGCAGCCTTCTGAGAGGGAATCAAAGGAACCGGTATCGGCTCGAAAGGTATCAGGTAGTCGTTCACCAGGACCTCGAGACAAGCTTGAGTGATTTCGGCAGTGGCGGTTTTTTCCTGGCTGGCCAGAATGGTCACCCAGCCCGATCGCTCAATGTGCGAGCTCGTGAAACCGGTTACGTGTCTCTGAGTGTAATACTGGTTGCCGGGTTGAACTCCATCGCTCGTGCCCTTGTTGATGTATACGATATCCCTTTGCGTCAGTCCGATCTTGGCAGCACCTTCTTCGCTCCCTATGATCCTAATGCTCTCGTCCTCGGAATCCGAAATGTAACCGGCGCATTGTATGGCGATCTCCTCGTAAGCCGGGTACAGGCCTGGGCCTATCTGACCCGGCAGGCCGGCGACACCAGGGGCTCCGGGGGCGCCGGGTGCTGCCGGTTCACCGGGGGCCCCGGGCACGGCCTCTGCACCGGGGGCTCCTGGTTCACCTTCTTGGGCACGAACCACATCGACCTCGGGAAGTGTCACTGGGTCGCCCGGGTAAATCCAGTGGGGATCGGTGATATAGCGATTGGCCTCCCACAGCTGGGGCCACAGGTAGGGATTGGATAGATACTGATTGGCCAGATCCCACAGGGTGTCTCCCTTGACAATGATGTGGAGCTGGGTGCCTTCGGGATAGCTCGAAGGCGCTTGGTAAGGGGACCAGTGTGGTTCGATCTGGATTTCCGCAGCGGCTTGCGGGGACTCCGCCTCCTGGGCCAAGGCTGCACGGAAGCAAAAGGAACCCAAAACAACAGCTAGGATCCAGACAACCACCGTTGACGGTCGTGTCCTCACGGCACACCTCCACAAAGGAATGGGACGTTTCAGTAATCTTTAAGGTAACAGCTGGAACTCTCCGCTGTCAAGAGGTTTTTCTTGGAAACCTTAAAGTGCTACTTGAGGATATTAAGCGCTTTGCGGCGCCTGAACGACAATTTGTTGTCGCTAAAGCGCCAAGCGGTCAGCAATCAGCACTCAGCGGTCAGCTCAAGATTGTGTTTCTCAGCGCTTACGCGCTTCGGGTGAGAATTCG
>SDBT01008393.1_pt1 | contig 16885 bp, 9 predicted proteins | sample 2277101 | NCBI WGS metagenome assembly SDBT01 (sample SAMN10404973, study PRJNA504765) | marine sediment metagenome | isolation source: marine sediment core GS10_PC15, 103 cmbsf | place: Arctic Ocean: Southern Knipovich Ridge | collected 2010
CGGTCAGTTTGAGTACATTAGGGCAAAATCCGGCTGTGCGATACCAAATTGTGCGTTTTTGATTAGCAGGAAAGGAAGAAAGCTATGTGTAACAGACGAGGGATTTTGCGTTTGTCGGCTGCATTTGCAATTATAAGTTTATGTCTGGCAGCATCAAGCGGTGTTGTCGCCGACATAGATAAGGCGTGCAGGTCGAGTCTTGCAGAAGGTTTTGTTAAGCCGCCGATGTCTGCCAGGCCGAGGGCATACTGGGACTGGACGAACGGTTATGTGAATTTGGCCCAGCTTAGGCGTGAACTGGAAGATATAAAAGAGAAAGGTTTAAGCGGTTTCGATATCTTTGACGTGGGCGGCAGGGACAGGGAAAAGAGAATCCCTGCAGGGCCGGCGTTTATGAGCGCCGAATCGGTGGAGGCGGCTGGGTACGCAATCCGCGAAGCCGGCCGGCTGGGGCTGAGAATGGGCTTTATTACGTCCAGCAGCTGGAACGCAGGCGGCTCGTGGGTAACGCCAGCGGCGGCCAGCAAGGCGCTATACGCGGCTGACATACGTGTAAGCGGGTCAAGACGATTTTATGGTGTGCTGCCGTTTCCAAAAGTTCCCGCACCAAAATTCGGTCCAAACCGAACACCGAGACGGGCTGACGGGCTGCCATTTTACTATAAGGACGTTGCAGTGCTGGCATTTCCGTGGAACGAGGAAAAGATTATAAAAGACACTTCGACAATTATAAATCTGACAAAGTACGTCGGTGAAAACGGCAGGCTCACGTGGGACGTGCCTGAGGGCGAATGGGTGATTATGCGATTGGTGTGTGCCAACAACGGTGAGCGTCTTGCGATTCCGAGTCCCAACTCGGACGGTTTTATGATTGACCACTTCAACGCCGAGGCAACTCAAATGCACTTTGAATATATCATAAACAAGCTCCAGGAAGCACTTGGCGACCTCAGTAAGACAGCTTTGAAATTCATGTACCTTCCCAGCTACGAGATTCGCGGCACAAGGGACTGGACGGAAAGCATTATCGAGGAATTTAAGAAGCGGCGTGGATACGATATGACACCGTATCTTCCCGTGCTGTTCGGCTGGTCGGTGGGCAGCAAAGAAACAGCTTCCAGGTTCGACTATGACAGGCTTGCGACCGTAAGCGATTTGATAATAGAAAACCACTACGAGAAGGCGGCGGAAATATGTCATAAATACGGGCTCCAGCTGTGCGCGGAGTCAGGCGGTCCTGGCCCGCCGCTTCATGACTGCCCGGTAGAGTCGCTGCGTGCGCTGGGAGTTCTGGATATACCTCGCGGTGAGTTCTGGAACCAGCACACGACCAGGGTGGTTAAGGAAATTGCCTGCGCAAGCCATATCTACGGCAAGAAAATTGTGGATATGGAGGCGTTTACCAGCTGGCGTCATTGGCAGGATGGTCCGTTTGAGTATAAAGGGGTGGCGGACCGGGCAATGTGCGAGGGTACAAACCTGTTTACGTTTCATACCTCACCGCATACTCCACCAGAGGCGGGCAAGCCGGGATGGACTTACCATGCAGGAACGCATATGGGCATGAACAGGGCGTGGTGGCCCAAGGTCAAACCTTTCATAGACTACCTGTCGCGGTGTTCTTATCTTCTTCAGCAGGGACTGTTTGTCGGGGACGTGTGCTACTATTACGGGGACCAGGCGCCAAATTTCGTAGCGAACAAATATGCTGAAAAGCCGCCGGATTTCGCACCGCAGAGGCTGATTGACCCTTCATTAGGGTACGGGTACGACTATGACGTTACCAATACGGATGTACTGCTTAACCGAATGCGTGTAAAGAAAGGCAGAATAATATTACCTGACGGCATGAGCTACGCGCTTCTGGTTTTGCCCAACCAGGAAGATATGCCGCTGAAGGTCCTTAGGAAGCTGGCAAAGATGGTCAAGGCAGGGGCAACTATTGTGGGGCCAAAACCGACACGAGTACCCGGACTTGGCAATTACAAAAAACGCGGCAAAAAGCTGCGGCGGCTGGCTAAAAAACTCTGGGGGCCGTGCGACGGCGAAAAAGTTACGGAACACCGTTACGGCAAAGGCAAAATCATACTGGGACGTACTCTGCGCGAAATTCTCCAGGATAAAGGCACAGGACAGGATTTCAGCTTCGCCGGAGGTGACGATAAAACAGAGCTCGATTACATTCACCGGCGGACAGACAACGCGGACATCTACTTTGTAATAAACAACAAGAACCGCTGGGAGCAGGTGGATTGTGTTTTCCGTGTCAGCGGCAAGGTGCCGGAACTGTGGATGCCCGATACGGGCCGGATTCAGAGATTGCCGGTTTATCAGTCTGTGAAAGGAGGAACGCGAGTTACACTGCGGCTTGGGCCGGCTGGTTCGGTATTCGTGGTGTTTCGTGAAAAGGTGAAAGAAAATAACATCATTGCCGTCAGCAGGAATAACAAAAGTATTTTCCCTGTATCACCAGCGGTTAAACCCCGGCAGGCCCGTATTGAAGTTCTTGAGGATTGCGCAGGTAAGGTTGCGGCTGTGGCGAGGGACGGCGGTACATACGTGTTTGAAACTGCTGACGGTAAAAAAATAAAGAAACAGATTATGGCGCCACCGCAGCCGATTGAGATTTCGGGGCCGTGGGAAGTTAATTTTCCCTACGGGTGGGGTGCACCGCCAGCAAAAACCTTCGAGAAACTCATCTCGTGGACCGAGGATACGGATGAAGGAATAAAGTACTTTTCGGGTATAGCTGCATATCGCAAGGAATTTGAAATTGGGCAGGATTTTGTCGGCAGTGACACCAAAATCGTTCTTGACCTAGGACGGGTAAGAAACATAGCGGAAGTTTACGTGAACGGCAAAAACTTAGGCATACTCTGGAAGGAACCGTTCGAGATAGATATTACCTGTGCGGCGAAGGCGGGCAAAAATCATCTTGTAATAGAGGTGGTCAATGTGTGGTCGAACCGGCTGGTGGGTGACGCCAGAGCCACAGACGGCAGAAAATACTGTCAGACAAACATTCGCTGGCCGGTCACGAGCAGGTATTTTCCGCGCGTTCGGTGGGCACAGGCAGAATTGCTTGAGTCGGGATTACTCGGTCCTGTGCGGCTGCGCTGCGCCAGGAAAGTAGAACTGAAGTTGGCACAATAACAGGCTGGTTTTAAAAAACAGCGTGATAATAAAGCATTTATGCTGTACAATCAGCGGCGGGGGTAATATCGGCTGGCGAAAAAACAAGCCCTGACAGCCGATTTGTAAACTGGTAAGCAGGAAAGTGTTGTAGAGGAACAACAAATGGCAGAACTAAAACAATACATCGCAGTGGACCTGGGAGCAGAAAGCGGCAGAGTTATGCTGGCGACAATCTGCGGCGTGAAACTGGAGCTGGAGGAAATTCATCGTTTCGACAACGGGCCTGTCGAGGAAAATGGTTCGCTGCGCTGGGACTTTTCAAAACTTCTTTCAGAAACAAAAACGGGCATAGGCAAGGCTGTACAAAAGGCACAAACCCAAATCGCCGGTATAGGCGTTGACAGCTGGGCGGTAGATTTCGGGCTTTTAGACGCGGACGGCAAGCTGTTAGAAAACCCCTGCCACTACCGGGACAAACGCACAAACGGGATGAAAGAAAAGGCGTTCGAACTGGCGGGCAAACGTCAGATATACAACTATACGGGCTTACAGTTTCTGCCGTTTAATACGATTTATCAGATGCTTGCAATGCGGTCGGCTGATTCCGATACACTTGCAAAAGCAAATAAACTGATTTTCATTGCCGACCTGCTCAGCTACTTTCTCTGCGGCAAAGCATACGGCGAATACAGTATCGCAAGCACATCACAATTGATGGATATGAGGACAGGCAAGTGGTGCAAGGCCATCTTCGAGAAGCTGTCGCTGCCGCTGGAGATCATGCCGGAAGTGGTGGCTCCGGGGACAATTGTCGGCGAACTAAGCGCCGAGGTTGCAAAGGAAATCGGCTGTGATTCAATTCCGGTAATCGCTGTGGGTGCGCACGACACGGCCTCTGCGGTGGCGGCGGTACCGGCGGTCGAGAACGGGAACTGGGCATATCTTTCCTCGGGGACGTGGTCGCTGATGGGCGTGGAAACGCCCGGGCCGGTTATCAACGACAAAACGTTCAAGTATGAATTTACAAACGAAGGGGGAGTGGAAAATACAATCCGGCTGTTGAAGAACATCGCAGGGCTGTGGCTGATTCAGGAATGCCGCAGACAATGGCTCAACGAAGGTCAGCAGTTGTCATACGCGCAAATGACACAGATGGCTGAAAAGGCGAAGGCATTTGCGGCATACGTTGAGCCGGATTATGAACCGTTTTTAACACCGGGTGACATGCCTGAAAAGATAAACGGTTATCTTGAAAAAAACGGGGGGGAAAAAACAGACGACAAGGGACAAATTGTAAGAATAATCCTCGAAAGTCTTGCGTTCAAGTACCGGCGAGTGCTCGAGAAAATCGAAGATATTACCGGCAACAACATTGACTGCCTGCATATAGTCGGCGGCGGTATACAAAACGAGCTGCTTTGCCGGTTCACGGCCAACGCTATCGGCAAGAAGGTTACAGCAGGGCCGATTGAGGCAACAGCTATAGGTAATGTTCTGCTGCAGGCAATAGCGACGGGGCAAATAAGAACGCTGGCGGCAGGCAGAGAAATTGTCTGTAATTCGTTCAGACTTAAAGAATACACGCCGGTAAAGGCCAAAGTCTGGCAAGAGCAGTACGAGACACTAAACGTGCAATAACAAATGCCTTTGTCGGCGGGTTCGGTTTGAGATGAACAGCAGTTTCACTGAACGACTGGAAGAAAAGCTCGACAGTTTTATCGGTGCCGAAAGGCAAGAGGCGCTTTCGGCATTATGCGAACAAATACAGGCGGGTAATATCGAACTGCCGGAAAGCGGTGATACGGTCAATCTTCACTGCCATACTTTTTTCTCGTATAACAGCTACGGTTATTCACCGAGTAAATTTGCATACCTTGCGCGTAAACGGGGTCTGGCTGTGGCTGGTGTGATTGACTTTGATGTGCTCGAAGGGCTCGAAGAATTCCTGCAGGCGTGCAAATTGGTCGGTCTAAAGGGCTGCGCAGGACTGGAGACAAGGGTATTTGTGCCGGAGTTTTCGGATAAGGTCATCAACTCACCCGGTGAGCCGGGGATTGCATACCATATGGGCATAGGCTTTCCGCAGGCGGCCCTGGACGGCAGAGAAAAGGATTTTTTACGCGGTCTTCATAAAACGGCGCAGGAAAGAAACCGTGCACTGACCCAGCGGGTGAACGAATATCTTCGGCCTGTCGTGCTGGACTATGATAAAGACGTATTGCCCCTGACACCGGCAGGCAACCCAATAGAGCGGCATGTTTGTCTGGCTTACGCACGCAAGGCGGCAGAACTCTTCGGTAATCATAAGGCTTTAGCAGATTTCTGGTGCGAGAAATTAGGCGTTCAATCCAATGATATCGAACTGCCGGAAGGCAGGACCCTCTTGGATACTATTCGGGCTAAAACGATGAAACGAGGCGGGGTTGGGTATGTTCAGCCGGACAAAGGGTCGTTTCCACTGCTTGCCGATATGAACCGGTTTGCGCTGGCGTCGGGGGCAATTCCGACAGCAACGTGGCTGGATGGTACCAGTGACGGAGAAAAAGAGATTGAACGGCTTCTGAAAACGGCTATGTCAACAGGGACGGCGGCGCTGAACATTATACCGGACCGCAACTACAGGCCCGGCGTAAAAGACGAAAAGCTGCGCAATCTTTACAAGGTGGTGGAACTGGCTGAATCCTTGAATCTGCCGATAGTGGTCGGCACGGAAATGAACAGCCCGGGACAGAAATTCGTGGACAGCTTCGAGACAGAGGAACTTAAACCATTAGTACCGGTATTTCTAAAGGGTGCATATATTGTCTATGCGCACTCGGTTCTGCAGCAAAAATGCGGGTCAGGCTATACAAGCAACTGGGCAAAAAAAAGATTTGACAGCGTTAAAAAGAAAAATGAATTCTATCAGACTTTAGGGAAGCTGGTTGACCCGAAGAAGGAAGACGTTTTGAGCGGGTTAGATGAAAATGTCACGGCACAGCAGATACTTGCGAGGGTTAAACAAGAAAGTTAGGAATTAAATGTGAGTTGTTAACTATGGCGGATTTGCCTGAAACACAATATGCGATACAACTGGTCGGGCCGGATGAGCTGGTACTTAACAAGAGCAAAGAAGTATTCCGGCCAGGCAGCCATCAGATTCTCTGCAGGGTTGAGGCGGTTGGGCTGTGCTTTTCCGACCTTAAGCTGCTCAAGCAGTTCTCGGCGCACGGCCGAAAAAGCGAAATAGTTTCCGGAATCGCCCAAGATGTACTAAAAGAAATACCCGGTTATGTACCGGGGCAGGCGCCAACGGTGCCGGGACATGAAACCATAATAATAATAGAAACAACGGGAAAAGGGGTGAAAAATTTTTCGCGCGGCGGGCGCTACCTCGTACAGACCGATTATCGGTGGTTAAAAACCGCGACATCAAACGCGGCATTCGGATACAATTTCGAAGGCGCATTGCAGCAGTACGTGCTGATGGACGAACGGGTGATAACCTCGCCACAGGGACAATCAATGCTGATACCAGTTTCAGAGAAGCTGTCGGCGTCGGCGGCAGCACTGGTGGAGCCGTGGGCCTGTGTCGAAGACGCATACGCATCAAAAGAACGAACGTGTATCAAAAAAGGCGGACAAATGCTGATAGCCGCTGACAAAGAAATCCCGGGTGATGCCCTTGATAAGCTTTTTGCCGACCACGGCAGGCCGGGACAGATAACGTGGCTGTCAAAATATGCGCAGCTGGACATGCCGGTCAAAAAAGCAGAGGCCCTGGCAGCACTGGGTGACAACAGCTACGACGACATAGTTTATTTCGGCAGCAATGCCGAAATTGTCGAAGGCCTGTTTGCAAAAGCGGCGGCGCACGGACTTGTTAATATCGTACTTTGCGGCGGCAGGCTCGGCAGAGAGGTCGAGACAATGATAGGCAGAGTCCATTACGGCGGTATTCGGATAGTGGGAACACCTGGCCGGGGAGCGGGTGAGTCTATGGGACATATACCGGAAACCGGCGAGATACGCAAAGACGACAAAATCAATGTCGTAGGTGCCGCTGGGCCGATGGGGACAATGCACGTTATACGGAACCTGTGCCTGGGCGTGGAGGGGGTGAGCGTTTTCGCCGGCGATGTTGATGATAACAGATTGAACGCACTATCAAAAATTGCAGCGCCCTTAGCCAGCCAGAAAGGTCTGCAATACAAGGCCTACAACGCCGGCAAAGAGCAGATTAACGAGCAATTTGACTATATTGTCCTGATGGCCCCGGTTCCTGAGCTGGTGGCAGGTTCGGTACAGCAGGCTACGGAAGGCGGGATAATAAATATATTTGCGGGGATACCGGCGTCCGTTACAGGAAAGATTGACATAGACAGCTATATAGAAAAGCGATTATATTTTATAGGTACAAGCGGCTCGGTGCTGGAGGATATGTACCGTGTGCTAAGAAGGGTCGAGTCAGGGACGCTGGATACGGACGTTTCTGTTGCGGCGGTGTGCGGTATCGAAGGTGCAGCAGCAGGGATGCGGGCGGTGGAGATGCGCAAGGTTGCCGGAAAAATTGTCGTTTATCCTCACTGCAAGGGACTTGAGTTGACGCTGCTGGAGGATATGAATGAAAAAATGCCACAGATAGCTGAGCTTCTCAAGGACGGATTGTGGACAAAACAGGCTGAACGGAAACTATTGGAGATATATCAATAACTCAAACTGACCATCACCATCGGTCAGTTTGAGAATGCAAAAATCAAAATGCAAAATGCAAAATTATGGAATCCGCCTGCGGCGGATGGCTAAACGAAATGACATTGGAGATTGTAACAAGATGGGTAACTCAAACGCGATAGAAAAAGCTTATGAGGCCGCACGGCAGCGCTATGCCGAACTGGGTGTCGACGCAGACAAGGCAACGGAACAATTGCGCAAGACAGCAATATCAATCCACTGCTGGCAGGGAGACGACGTGGGCGGTTACGAAAGCAGCGAAGGTCTATCGGGAGGCGGTATTCAGGCAACCGGCAATTATCCCGGCAGAGCACGTACGGCTGACGAGCTGCGGGCTGACCTTGTGAAGGTGTTTAGTCTTATTCCCGGCAAACATCGCTTGAACCTGCACGCCATGTACGCGGAAACCGCAGGGAAAGTGGACCGAAACGAACTCGAACCCAAACACTTCAAGAGCTGGATTGACTGGGCAAAAGAACAAAAAATCGGGATGGACTTCAACCAGACATTTTTCTCACACCCGAAGGCTGAAAGCGGGTTTACCCTTTCAAGTTACGATAAGGGGATACGCAATTTCTGGATAGAGCACGGGATAGCCTGCCGTAAAATCGGTGCGGAAATGGGCAAACAGCTCGGTACGCCGTGTGTAACCAACCTGTGGATTCCGGACGGGTTCAAGGACAACCCCGTTGACCGCAAAAAGCCGCGTGAACTGTTAAAGCAATCATTAGATGAAATATTCGCTGAAAAATTCGGCTGTAAGCACCTTTTGGACTCGGTGGAGTCGAAACTTTTCGGTATAGGTGTGGAAAGCTGTACGGTCGGCTCGCATGAGTTCTACCTGGGGTATGCGGTGAAAAACAACCTGCTGCTTTGCCTGGATGCGGGACACTTCCACCCTACCGAGGTTATCTCAGATAAGATTTCGGCGGTGCTGTGCTGCCTGGATGAGATACTGCTGCATGTCAGCAGAAGCGTAAGGTGGGACAGCGACCACGTGGTGATACTATCCGACGAACTTCGCGCCATAGCAGAAGAAATAGTTCGCGGTGACTATCTCGAACGTGTGCATATCGGGCTTGACTTTTTCGACGCCAGCATCAACCGTACAGCAGCGTGGGTCATCGGGACGCGGTCGATGCTCAAGGCATTACTAATCGCCCTGCTGGAACCAACACAGAAACTGCGGGAAATGGAAATAAACGGCGACTATACATGGCGGCTGGCAATGCTGGAGGAATTGAAAACACTGCCGTTCGCAGCGGTATGGGATTACTATTGTCTGAAGTCTGGTGTGCCTGTGGGGACACAGTGGATTGACGCGGTGAAGGATTACGAGAAAAAGGTCACAAGCCTGAGGTAACGAAAAGGAGCATTAAATGTCAACGGACTATAAGGAAAGCATTATAAGCAGTCTGGACAAGCTGTATGAGTTCGAGCAGGAGCCGGTATCACAAAATAAGCTGCAGCCTGGCAGACACTTTGCGGGTCTGTTTGCCGGTGAACACGTGGCTGGCACCGAATTCGTTATCGGGGCCATGTTCGTAGCGTGGGGAGTGCGGGCTTATGATATATTCGTAGGGCTGCTGATAGGCAACGCACTGGCGGTGCTTACCTGGACGCTGGTGTGCGCGCCGATTGCGGTTGGAACAAGGCTGACGCTGTACTGGTACCTGCGTAAAATCGCGGGGCCGGTAACAACGGCAATCTACAACGTTCTTAACGCGGTACTTTTCTGCATACTGGCTGGGTGTATGATAACAGTGTCGGCATCGGCGGTGCGGATACCCTTCAATATACCGGCCCAGACAAACTGGTATCCGCAGGACTTCCGGTTTGTGCTGGTAGTAATAGTCGTGGGGGCGGCGGTAGTGACATTAGCGATACTGGGTTTCAAGAAGCTGGCGCAATTCGGCTCAATATGCTCGCCCTGGCTTCTTTTGATGTTTGTAGCGGGCGCACTGGTGACGCTGCCTGCTGTGGCGGCCAACACAATCGGCAAGGCAGAAATCACAAGCTGGGGCCAGTTCTGGACCATCGCCAACAATGCCATCTGGGTCGGCCAGGTGCCGGGAGGAGGCAAGCCCATCACGTTCTGGCAGGTTGCGGCTTTCGCGTGGATATGTAACCTGGCTATGCACGGGGGCCTTAGCGATATGGCGATTCTGCGGTACGCGAAGAAAATTCCGTACGGGCTTTATTCTGCGTTCGGGATGTTCCTGGGACATTACCTTGCGTGGATAGCAGCGGGGATTATGGGTGCAGCGGCGGCGATAGTGCTGAAGACAAGCATCGGCGAACTGGATTCGGGGGCAGTGGCCATGCAGGCACTTGGTCTGTCGGGTATTATAGCGGTTGTAATCGCCGGGTGGACAACTTCAAACCCGACACTTTACAGGGCAGGTATGGCCTTTCAGACGGTTACCGGCGGGTGGCCCCGATGGCTGGTGACACTTCTGGCGGGTATCGGTACAACGGCGGTGGCGTGTTTTCCCTTTGTATTTACCAAACTGCTTCAGTTCGTAGGGTACTACGGGCTGCTGCTTATGCCGGTAGGGGCAATAGTGTTTACGGAGCACTGGATATTTCCGAAGCTGGGGTTCAATCAATACTGGGTTTCGCGGAAGAATCTGGCTGTGAGCTGGCCGGCACTTGCCAGCTGGGGCATAGCTATTGCACTGGCGTTGTTCCTCGAACAAACGGGCAGGCTTCATCTTTTCTACCTTTTTATTCCGGTATGGTTTCTGACAACGGTGCTTTATATAATTTTTTCCTGGCTGGCTGGGGCCGCAGAGCAATTGCCGGTGACAGCAACGGCGGCAACGGTCCCTGGCGACAGCGACCCGCCACCGGCCCAGGCACAAACAGAACAGAGGGACGCCTTGGGCAAAGAAAGTTTCAGGCAAAGCGACCCGGTGCTGTTGATTTCGAAAATAACCGCAATCGCCATGCTGGCAGTGTGCCTTGGTGCGGCCATTTGGGTATGTGTGTCGGGCGCCGACGGGTATGAACAACGTTTAGCCGGTTTCAAGAGTATGCTGATATGGCCAAGTGTGATATACTTCGTAAGCGGGACAATCTGGGCAGTAAGGAGAGACAAAACGGCGTAGATATGCAGACCACTGCGGCCATTCGAGGATAAAAAACAAGGAGCGTATAGCAATGAACAGGTCTTTGGCTGAGCTGATACACATTTCGAACGTCACGGGCAGAGATTCGGCATTAGTGCAGGGAGGCGGCGGGAACACATCGGTCAAGACCGCTGACGGCAGGTACATGTACATAAAGGCCAGCGGCACGGCCTTGAAGGAGATGAACAAGAAAGCCGGCTGGCGCAGGCTTAAGCTGGATTCGGTTCTTTCGATTATCAACGATAAAGCAATATCAAGACTGGATACATACAGACGAGAAACGGAGGTGGTAAACAGACTGCTTTTGGCCTGCGACGACGAGTTCGAAACCCAATCGCGGCCTTCGGTAGAAGCACACCTGCACGCATTGCTGGGCAGATGCGTGATTCATCTGCATCCGACGATGGTGGGTGCATATGTGAACGCCAAAAAGGGAAAGGCCCAGCTCGAAAAGCTTTTCGGCGGCCAGCGACTGCCAATACTGTGGGTGCCTTATACCGACCCGGGCTTTATGCTGGCAAAAAGAATCTGCAGACTGGTCAGGGGTTACCGTCAACAGCACGGGACACTGCCGCAAATACTGTTTCTGGAAAAACACGGTCTGTTCGTGTCGGCACAACAGGCTGAGACGGCGCTGCAGCTTGTCTTTAAGGTGATAAAGCGCTGCAGGCAGATATCGTCGGGTGGTAAAAGAAAAACCAGAGGGCCAAAGCGTACCGTCACGGCAGCAGATTTCGACAGACACGGGCACTTCTCCACAGTATGCAGGGCCGGACTCGGTATTCGCAGGGCGTTCTTCAAGGCCACAGGCCATTATATATCGGTAAGGCGGGTGTGGAATAACACCATCGAGGCGTTTTCACGGCACAGGAACGCAGCAAAGATGCTGTCGGTACCGGCGCTGACACCAGATGAACTAATCTATGCCCACGGGCCGGCAATGTGGGTCCAGGCGGACAAGATTGAAAAAATCGCCGGCAGATTAACGGCGCAAATCAGTAAAGGCGGCAAACCGGCTTTAGCCTTCTTAGTGAAAGGTTCAGGCTTGTTTGTGGCTGGCCGGGAGAAGATGGCTGGCACACTCGCGGAAGTAATGGAAAGCTCGTTTCTGATTCGTACATACGCAAGCGGTCTCGGCGGTATTGCCGCCTTGAGCAAGAGACAGCGGGCATTTATCGAGCAGTGGGAATCGGAGGCGTTTCGGATGCAACTTGCAAGCGGCTCGCAGCAGGGAGCACTGCACGGCCGAATCGCGGTTGTCAGCGGCGGCGGCAGCGGCTTAGGCAGCAGTATTGCCGTCGGTCTTGCAGCAGCAGGAGCGTCTGTGGCGGTGCTGGATATCGATGCAAAAGGCGCTGAGCAGACGTGTCAAACAGCGAGGGAACAATGGCCGCAGGGGCAAGTATGTGTTTTAAGCTGCGATGTTACAAGCCAGGATAGTGTCTGTGAAGCCTTCGCAAAGCTGCTGGGCAACTGGGGCGGCCTGGACATAGCAGTAAATGCCGCTGGGATTGCACCGGCATATTCGTTGATCGAACTGCCTGTTGAGAAATTCCGGGCGGCGGTCGAGGTGAATCTGACCGGCTACTTTCTGATAGGCAAAGCAGCTGCAACCATAATGAAACAGCAGGGTATAGGCGGCAGTATCATCAATATAAGCTCAAAATCCGGTCTCGAAGCCAGTATGGACAATACGGCGTATAACACCACCAAAGCAGGTGAACTGCACATGGCCAGAGGCTGGGCACTGGAGCTGGGCAAATACGGCATAAGGGTAAACTCCGTGTGTCCCGGTAACGTGTTCGAAGGCTCGAAAATCTGGAACTCTCAATATATAAGGGCGTGTGCGAAAAAATACGGCATACGGGCGGATGAAGTGATACCTTATTATGTAAACAAGACCTCGCTGAAGCGCGAAATCAAAGGTCAGGACATCGCTGATTCAGTGGTGTTTTTATGCTCGGACAAGGCCCGGACCATTACAGGACAAACCCTGGTTGCTGACAGCGGGCAAGTTATGGTCCGATAAGGAAAGGCGGGCAGAGAGAGGCTTGAGCTACGGCTGGACCGAGGGGCTGCTCATAATGTAATCAATGCACCGGCTTAACTTTGCTGTTGCCACGGCGACGGTGCAGTCAGCGGCGCCGTAATACAGGTTGAGCTGGTCGGTTTCCTTTTCAACAATAACACCTGTCGGAAAAACAACGCCTGCAACGTCGCCGACCCTTTCGTAAACACTTTGGGGGCCGAGTACCCACTCGTCGCTTCTTCGCAGCACTTTCCAGGGTTCATTGAGGTCCAGCAGGGCCATTCCGACTCGATAGATAGCTCCGGCTGTGGTACTGCGGACACCGTGATAAAAGATGAGCCACCCGTGATTTGTTTCGACCGGCTGACAGGCCAAGCCGACCCTGTGAGAATCCCAATATGCGGGTCTTGTTCTAATAAGTGTCCTGTGGTCGCCCCAATGCTTGAGGTCAGGCGAGAAACTAAGCCAGATATGTGCTTCGCCGCGTACTATCGGACGATGAATTAGAGCAAAACGACCTTTGAATCTGCGTGGGAAGATACAGGCGTCCTTGTCCTCAGGCGGCAGCAGGACACCAAGCCTGGCAAAGGTTTTGAAGTTTTTGGTAATGGCCAAAGAAACGACGGGACCGCCCTCGCTAAAAGACGTATAGGTAATGCCAAACTGCTTTTGCTCGGTCAGCCAGACGATGCGCGGGTCCTCCAGGCCCCATTTTTCTTCTCTGCAGTGCTCGTCAGCCTCAAGGGTCGGCCTGGGCTCAACATCCCAGTTAGTGAATCCATCATTACTTCTGGCCACAGTCAGATGTGAAAAGCCTCGCATATCCTCTACGCGTACCAGCAACAGGGTCTGACTATTTAATTTAATGGCAGCGGGATTCATAACCGCATTTGTCGCATAGGGCCAGTTAGCAGCGGTTAGTATCGGGTTGCCCTCATACCTTCTGAAAAGCTCATGTGCGGTTTTCTGCCGCGAGATATCCCACATAACTTCAGCCTTTCGTAGTATGCCATGGCCATGGGCGGCCGGCAGCAGTTATCACTGTCGCAAGCCAGCCAGATACACCCTGGCCATATCACGCAATTTTAATCGGCACAATTAACAGGCAGGCGTTATAGAAAGTACAAATTTTATGGCATAAGGTGCGGACATATCTGAAAAATTACGGCTGTATTAACTGGGTTTTGTACAGGTTTTGATATAATGGGCAGGTTTCAATGAGCTCCTGATGCCTGCCCTGGGCAACAATGCTTCCGTCATTCATGACCACGATGAAATCAGCGGTAAGTACCGTGCTGAACCGATGGGCAATCAGGAAAGTGGTCCTGTACTCCATAATTTCCTCAATGGCCTTGTGGATTTTGGCCTCACTGTCGGCATCGACCTGGCTGGTGGCCTCATCAAAAATCAGTATTGCGGGATTTTTGAGTATGGCTCTTGCTATAATAATTCTCTGGAGCTGTCCGCCGCTTAAGCCAACGCCGTGCTCTCCAATAACGGTATTGTAATCGTCCGGCAACGGAGCAATAAACTCGTGGGCGAAGGCACGTTCGGCGGCAGCGATTATTTCTTCCCTGGTGGCGCCGGGCTTTCCGTAAGCGATGTTGGCAGCTATGGTATCATTAAACGTGACCACTTCCTGGGTGACCATGGCAATGTGGCTTCGCAGACTATGAAGCGTAACATCGCGGATGTCACGACCGTCGATAAGGATTTGTCCCTGCAAGGGGTCGTAAAACCGTGGTATGAGGTTTGCGAGGGTGGTCTTGCCGGAACCATTCGGTCCGACAATTGCGACATTCTGGCCGGCGGATATAGAAAGATTGATATTCTTAAGAGCCTGTTTGTTTGAACCCGGATAAGCAAATACAATGTTCCTGAACTCTATTCTGTCATTTATGGCTGCGAACTCAGCCGGCGTGCGGCCGCCAGGCTCGACAGACTGGTCTATAAGCGAAAAGACCCTCTCGGCGGCGGCGTTTGCCTGCTGTATTTTGTTCCAGATGCCACTTGTTTTTCTTACGGCTTCGGCAGATGCGCCCAGCAGAATAATCAAGCCAAAGAACTCGCTTGCGTCCATCATTCCGCGGTTAATAATCAGGTGTGCACCGGTTATAAGGGCGGCTGAGCCGGCAAACATTCCGAGCACTTCCATAACGGGGCTGGTGGCGGCATCGACCTTGGAGATTTTAAGCAACTGCTTGAGTAACCTGCTGTTTATGATTTTGAATTTTTCCCTCTCATACCGTTGTTGATTGTAAACCTTGACAATCCTCAGGCCGGCGGTGGTTTCCTGCAGTTTCGCGAGCATCTGTGACCAGGCAACCAGCGATTTTCCGGTTGCGCGTTTCATTTTTTTGCCGAAAAGAGCAACCAACCCCAACACAAGCGGCGCGCCGGCCAGGAATATCAAGGTAAGCTGCCAGTTAAGCCACATGGCAGCAGCCAGCATGAATAAGGCGTTCAAGGGCTCCCGAAGCGCCTTTCCCAACATAATTTTGACCGCCTGACCCATAGCGTCGATGTCGTGTATGAGTCTGCTGACAACATCACTGGGACGCTGCTTCGAAAAAGAACCAACGGGCATATCCATAATATGAGCAAAGGCGTCCTGTCTGAGGTGATTGAGACTGACCTGTACAACCTTTTGGCCTATATAGGCCTGATAGAATTTGGCAATGCAGCGAACTATTGTAACACCAGCCATTGCCATTATCAGCAATACCACGGCCCTGGCCTTGTTTTGCCTTCCCTGGTCTGTGGGGACCAGGGCCATAAGTTTTTGCACACTGTCGAAGTAGAAGGGGTTTTTGCCGGTGTCGAGGGTCAAGGTCCTGATGTCCAAAGGGTCCTGGTCGTCAGTTAGCCTGCGCAACTGAATGTTAATTTTGCTTTCGGGCGGCGCGGCGGCAAGGGCTTGGAGCAGTTGGCCGGAGATAATCTTCAGGCGCTGCTGGGTGATAGAAGCGTGGTTGACTCCGACGATTTCATCAAGTTTTTTAAGGCCGGCTTTTTCGGCGGCACTGCCCTGCCTGACGACGGTTACCAGCAGATGAAAGGCTATGTCCGAGACGGCAAAATCCATTTTTTCGGGTACGTAGAAATTCAGGCCGTACCTGTCGGTGCTGATTTTTCTATCTACCCAGCCGTGCAGGCCCTCCTCACCAATCATGACCTTCAACAGTGGGATTACGGTCATAAAACTCAAGGACAAGAGGCTGGCTACGATCAGGGCAGTAACGACAACGACGATAATGCGGGGCCACTGCGGAAGGACATACTTAGATATTCGGCTAATGGCGGCCATAGTCAAAGTTTCTCCGGTTTTTTGAAGAACAAGCGGAGACAATAACAAATTAAGCTGTATCGGTCAAGTGCAAAGAAAGTTGACTGAGAACGGTATTTTTGCTATTTTATGCGTTTTTAACGGAGTAAGGCTATGAAGATAGACCATATAGTTGCAAGTGTGTATGAGACAAACTGCTATATTGTACGCCAATCAGAATTAGCTAAAGACTGTATAATCATCGATACAGGATTCGAGTCAGGCAAGCTGCTGCAATCTCTGGCAGCGGATGAACTGCATCCAATCGCGGTGATTTTAACGCATGGGCACGTGGACCATATTGGTGGTGCAGGAGCACTGATAGAAAAATATCCGCAGATAAAAGTGTATGTGCATAAGCTCGACAGCGAAATGCTTAAGGATGCCCAAAGCAACCTTTCGGCGTTTATGGGCCAGCCGAAGGTGGTCGAAACCGCTAATATCAGCGTTGACCAGGGGGATATAATTGAAGAGGCTGGGATGAGATTAAAAGTAATCCATATACCGGGGCATACACCGGGAGGCATGAGCCTCTACAGCCGGGAGGATGGG
>SDBT01008394.1_pt1 | contig 16884 bp, 23 predicted proteins | sample 2277101 | NCBI WGS metagenome assembly SDBT01 (sample SAMN10404973, study PRJNA504765) | marine sediment metagenome | isolation source: marine sediment core GS10_PC15, 103 cmbsf | place: Arctic Ocean: Southern Knipovich Ridge | collected 2010
TTGAAGTCTCTTTGGTTCGATGACCAATCATGGGAGTAGCCATCTTTTGTAAGACATCTTCGGTAACGTGGGTAGGTCCGGGAATAAATAATTTTTTATACATTATTTCTTCTCCTTATTAGTAAAAATTCATCTTGATTTTTACGTCAATTTACAAACACGTTTCTATGCCATAGTTGTTATCATTAGTACTTTATTAATGCGAAGTCCATTATCGGCTTTATCGACAATTACTGAAAGAGAAATATTGCTTACTTTAGAACCAACCTGCATAACACTTCTATCGACAGACATGCAATACATATAAATTGAATGAGACTTAGTTAGCCCCATCTACTTTTCTTGATAAACTATTCAACAAATATTTATAAAATAAATTAATTCCTTGTCTTACTTAAAAATTTCAGCAAATATTTCAGAACAATCTTGAGCTGAAGTTTGACGTGAATTATTTTTTAACAAAAACATACTTGCTGCATTTTTGCAATATTTATCTAAATCTGGCTTTACTTTTATCTTTTCCTGAATAATCTTATCTAATTCCAAGTCTTTTTCTAAGTTAAAAACGCATTCAATAGCTTTTTGTGCCATTTCTCTTTTTGACATACCAAAAGTATTAGCCCCTAGCAATTCAGCAATATAAGCCATTTTAGACTGACGAGCTATTAAATTATATTTCATACCATAGGGCAAAAGAATTGAACAAGCTAAACCATGAGACCAATGAAGATAAGCGCAAACTGGGCTTGCAAGAGAATGAACTATACCTAAACCTGCTTGATCCATTGCCAATCCCGCCATAGTACTTGCCACTGCCATATTATGCCTGGCTTCTATATCATTACCATTAGCGTATGCATGAGGCAAATATTTACCGATCAACTTTATAGATTCAATTGCCAAACTATCGGTAAGAGGATTAGCTCTCAACCCTAAATAAGATTCAATAGCATGCGAAAGCGCATCCATCCCTGTAATAGCAGTTAGATATGGGGGCAAGGATGTCATTAACTTCGCATCTACAAGAGCTATTTTAGGAAATATTTCTTTAGCATTTATTCCCTTCTTAATATTTCTACTAGTAATTACTGAAACCCCAGTTACCTCACTACCAGTACCAGCTGTAGTAGGAATTGCAATTAGAGGCAAAGGACAACTTTCAAAAGGACGATTATTCCACTGATAATCTTCTAATGGGCCTTCATTGGTAGATAAACAACAAGCTACTTTTGCTGCATCAATTGTACTTCCTCCTCCTAAAGCTATTATTTGTTCAAATTTATTTTTTTTAATAAGAGAAGTTATTTTATCAACTATTTTCTCATCGGGATTTGGTTTTATATCAGTATATACATCAACTTTTATCTTTTTCTCCAATAAGGTATCTCTTACCTTGTCAACTATTCCCGCCTTCACCAAACCATCATCAGTAACAATTATAGTTCTTATATTAGGATTTAAAAAGCCGTATAATTGAAGATAAATTCCTGGCTCAGTCACAATTTCTGTTGGTAGATTAAACGTCATTTTCATTATTGTTCTCCTTTCTTATATTTATAAATAATATCTAAAATTATTAATACAATTTAAATTTAAATATAATTATTTAGGTCAACTTTTTTATATACAACCTTCTCTAAATTCTTCTTTTCTTCCCAAAGAGTAGCATCTATTCCCATTTTAGTTTGAACCCCTCGCTCATCACTCGCAGGATCTAATTCATGACCCTGCGAATAAGGTACATAAAAAATATCTTTCTTGGGATCAACCCGAGTAGAAAGAGCCCACATTATTTCAGCGGGATTATATATATCAACATCTGGATCTACTACAATAACATTCTTTATATTTATATGGCTGGTCATCGCTGCCATGGCAACATTTTTTGCTTCTCCCGGGTTTTTCTTTTCCAAGGAAATAATAGCTAAAAACCCAGAACCATAAGGAGGTATATACACGTTTTTTACATTTTTAGAAACATAAGTAGTAAATTTTTTTAAAAGAGGTTCGCGAGGTAGTACATTACCTAAATTAATATGTTCAAAAGATCCGCCATTCAGAGTTTGCCAAATAGGATCATTACAATAGCATATAGCTTTTACTTTAAATACCGGACTCTCAGATATATTCCCATAATGGCCAGTAAATTCAGCTAATGGTCCTTCTTCTTCTCGCACACCGGGGATAATCTCACCCTCAATTACAAATTCGGCATTAGCAGGGACATAAATATTACAACTATGGCATTTCGCGATTTCAATCGGTTTTCCCCTCATCCCACCAGCTAATTCTATCTCGTCTCCCTCATATCTAATTCCAGCAGCTATCATTATTGTCGGATCAACACCAACGACTACAGCTATTGGTAAGGGTTTATTAGCAGCTTCTGCTTTATCTAAAAACTCTTTCAAGTGTCTCCACTCATTAATCATAATCCCTGTCTTATTATTACTTTTAATATGTAAGCGTTGGAAAGAGAGATTCTGACGTTTATTATTAAAATCTTTCGAAACCGTTACACCAGCAGTGATAAATGGGCCCCCATCCTTAGGAGCATGAATAGGAATAGGAATTTTATTTAAATCAACTTGTTCTTCAGTTAAAATATTTTCTTTAAATGGAGGGTTGTCTATTATTAGTGGTTTTATTGGATTGTTTAAAGCATTTTCCAATTTTTCAGATATTCTATCTACCTTACATCCTAAGGCAAGAGCAATTCTTTTATGACTTGCTAAAAGCCCCCCAACTACTGGTATTGAATATCCTTTAATTTTAGAAAAATAAACTGCCTCGCCTTCCATTCTTTCCAAGGTTGCTAAAATGCTACCTAATTCCCACTTTAAATTTACTTTTTTATCAATGGTTATTAGCTGGTTGTTCTCTTTTAATACTTTCAAAAAGCTACGTAAATCATTAATTTCTCCCATTGAAACAGTCTCTCCTTATAAAATATTATAAATCTGAAAAGATTCCATCCAATTCTTCATCACTTATATCCCAAGTTAAATTAAAAGGGGGCAATATCTCTTCTTTAAAGAAATCAGGAATGCGATTATCCTTTTCTCTTATCCCGGCAGCTTGATTAAATTTCTTTTCTAATAATATAGTTGATTTTCCTAATTCATTGATATATTCTGGTTCTAATTCTAATCCATATAAACTATTTAACAATGCTACAATTTTATTTGAGTGAGGGGCAGTTGCCGCCATCAAAAATACACACAAACCTAAAGAATCGTATGCAGCACGGCTAATTTGCGTTAATCGTGAAATTTTTACCTGATCTTTTTTATTGTGATGATCTATGGGCATAAAAATAGTTAATCCAGCAGTATGGTCAGCCCCCATCGGCGATGTAGCATATGTAACTCCTGTACCCTTTACAGCACGAGGGTCATAGGCTGACATACATTGATTTTTTACTACCGGAGAACGTCTTACATTTAAAAATTTTGCCGTAATTCCTGTTCCCATTCCTACCATTCGGCCTCTCCACTTATTTTTAGGTACTTCTCTTAATATGTTGATAAAGCCCTTGGCATCACCAAATTTTACCAACCCTGCCTCAGCCATTACGCCTAATACTCCCCCGGTCTCAATTGTATCAAGTCCATAATCATTACAAATATAATTAATTTTAGCTACCTCATCTGGGTCTGAAATGCCCAAATTGGAGCCAATTAAACCTAATGTCTCATATTCTAATGGTGCGACAATTTCTTTTCCTTTTTTATCTGGATAAACATTTGAACATTGAATTAGACAACCCCTCATGCAAGCTTCGGTATTTTTTCCATTTCCACCTCGCTCTTTAATTAAATTATGAATATTTTCCCCGGAAAGATTCTCTGCTCCATCAAATTGTCCCCTGCTAAAGTTAAAAGTGGGCAAAGCGCCTATTCTTTGAGCATCCATAACTGTTGATGCAGTCCCATATTCAGCCAAAACTTTAACTCGTTCACTTTCATTAATAATTTTATGATATGCTTTGCGAACAGCTTTAAATTTTTCGCTATTAATTTTAAGATTTTTATATGTTCCTTTTTTGTTAAGCAAAATTCCTTTAATCTTTTTAGAGCCCATTACTGCTCCAAGTCCACCTCGAGCAGCCATTCGGCCAGGACGATTATGTAAATCAGTTAGAGCTAAACCAGAATTGACAAATTTATGCTCACCTGCTTGTCCAATAGTTATTAAGCTATAACCGCTTCCAAATCTTTTTAATATTTTTTTTGTTGTATCATAATTACCCAATCCAATATAATCATCGGCTGGAATAAATTCAACCTTTCCTTCATCTATCTTTAAAAGATACCATTTATCTTCCTTAACCATTCCTTCTAAAACTATGGCCCTTAACCCCATTTTTGCCATTGAATCAGCAAAGGTTCCCCCACTATTGCTTTCTTTAATTCCTCCAGTTAAGGGGCTTTTTGCACCTATTGAAATACGACCGGCACTAGATATTCCAAGACCGGCAAGAGGACCATTGCTAATAATTAATTTATTTTCAGGCCCTAAAGGGTAACATTGCGCTCTAACCTCTTCATTTATTAAATTAGCTATCAATCCTCGCCCTCCAATTGCTAATAATTCTTTAGACAATTTCTCATATTCCATCGTCTTTTTGTTAAGATTAATTCTTAATAATTTCATTCATTCCCTCCGTATCTTTCATTTCCGGTTCACGAACAACCTGAACGGCAGTATAATCAACTACTCCGCCAATTGCAACATGTGGCTTTTTAACTGTCACTTTTACTTGATTAACAGGATAGCTCTTAATAACCTCATCTGCAATTCTTTGTGCAATTCTTTGTAAAAGTTTATGCTGTTCTCCCACTATAACTTTTTTAATAATATTGTAAATAGTAACATAACTATAGCCCCTATCCAATTCGTCTGTTTCGCACTGCTTTTTCATATCTACATTAACTTCCACATCGACAATAAACTTTTGACCAAATTTATTTTCCTCCTGATAATAACCATGTGTGCCCCAAAAGGCCGCTCCTTTTACAATTAAAATATCCTCTTTTTTCATTTCATTGCTTCCTTCCAATTTTTTTTTCTTGTAACTTCTTTACTTATTTTATATCCATATTAATGAAATAATACACTCATAATTTTATATACAATACACTTCTTTATTTTTGTATTTTTTATTATTATTTACTTAGTCATAAAAAGAGCCTTGCTTAACATTTCATAGTTAATTTTACCCGTAGAAAAGCTATGGCCACTCTTTTGATTGTGAAAAATAACTTTAGCTGGAGCATCCCAATCTCTTGGAACCTTTGCCCAATCACAATCGCAATGCTGGAAAATCTCCTTAAACGGTAATCCATAAATATCGCTATTTTTTTCTTTTGAAAAAGGAATTTTATCAAGTATCGAAATAATTTCTTCATCATCACAACTTACGTATAAAACTGTTTCATTACCATAAACTAAACAATCATTAACTAAACCATAAGCATCAAGTTCAGTCTTAGCAATTGGAGCAATTGGGGCTATCCCATATGCGTGAATAATATTGTTAAGGTTAAAATTATGATCATAAAGTGTTGGCAAAACCTGTTCCACTGTTCTTGCCGAAATCTGAATTGATCCTACAATACAAGCCGTAGGGGCAACTAATATATATATATCTTTGGGTTCTAATTCAACTTCTCTTGCTATTAATTTAATAAATGAAGTTGAGGGATACTTAGTAGTTTGAATACAAGCAACTGCTTTTCTAGGATGTGGATCACGATAATCAACTGCTCTGACATACACATCTGCTCCTTTAATAGCTCTAATTGGACCAGAAATTGTAGTAACTTTTTTTGTATCAGGATCTTTTAACCTCCAATTAGCTACCTGTGAAGCCATTGCTGCTTTAAGGGGCCTTGAAACTATCACTTGTACTGCCATGCATTTATATTTCTCTATATATATGTAACAAAAATTAACTTCTCCTAATCCCCCTAAACCGACTTCAGTAAAATATTTGCCAGCTAACCAATCACCGGGATAATTTATGCCCATATCGATTACAGTTGCTCCCGAATTACCTTTAATTACCCCAACTCTTAAAATTTCTGTATTAGGAATAATTTTTTCTTCAACTATTTTAACTGCTGACTCATTTACGCTATAGTTAAACATTTTATTTACCTCCTCTATTTTAGAAATCGCTCAACAAAAAAATCCTTATATTTCATAAAATCTCCATTGTTTGCAATAATTTTCACAGTTTCTAAAGCTACTGCAGGAGCAATGCTAAAGGGCCCCTTAAAACCAACTGCAATAATTAAATTATCTAAACCGAAAATAGGACCATATATAGGTAAACCATCATCTGTATAAGGTGGCATACCTCCCCAAGAACGAATAAGACTTAAATTCTTTAATTGAGGAAAGAACTTTAGAGCTTTTTTTATTAAACTTGAAACCAATGTAAAATCGACGGAATCGGTATACTGTGTTTCTTTGGTAGTTATTTGACTCAACACAATATTGCCATTTTTTGTTTGAACAAAAGCCGGTTCTATATTTATGGATTGATCCTTAAATTCACCAGTCAAAGAATCTCCCGAAAAAATTGCACCATAAATTATCTTTTCTGTAGGTTGGGTTACCATCGCTATTCCTTTAGTAAAATAAACTGGAATATCGTAGTTTAGATTTTTCATTAGCTTGTGCGTCCAAGCACCAGTAGTAACTATTACTAAATCAGTATAATAATTTCCGTTATTTGTCAGAACCGATTCAATTCGTGAACCTTTCCTTTTAAAACCAATAACTTTAGTATTTTCTATAAACTCGACTCCATTTTTTTTTGCTTCTTGTGCAAAATATGAAATAATTTTAAAAGGATTGACAGTTCCTTCGGAAGCACAATAAGCCAATGCCTTAATATTTTTGATATTCAAAAAAGGTTGTACCTTTTTAATTTGCTTTTCGCTATATAATATTTCAACGTCTAAACCATTCATCTTTTGATTATCAATAATTCTTTTAACGGCTTCTAAATTTTTACTATCTAATAGGGCCATCCCACCTTCCTGTAAAAAATCAAAATCAGCTCCATTGTTTTCTTCAAGTTCCTTATAAATTTTTAGTGTTTTTAGTGATAATTCTAATTGCAAATTTGATTCACGATTGATTAAACTTAACATGCCTGATATGGTGCCAGAGGCTCCGTATCCAATTTTATTTTGTTCCAAAACAACAATTTTTTTAAATCTATTTGAAAAATAATAAGCCATCATAACTCCCATTATTCCAGCTCCAATTATAATTACATTATACTTTTTTTGCCGCATCTTTATCTTCTAACCTCTTTTTATTATTTTTCATTAGCGCTACTTAAAATTCATAAATTATCTAAAAAAAGATTTTCAGTATCTTCCCTTAGCATAAATTATAGAGTAAAAGTAATATCATTCAGTACAAATAAAAAACTATATGTTTTAAAAAAGTAACTCATTTTATGAATAAAATTCTCCTTATAACGCTATCTATTTTTATCTAGTTGCATTTTAATTATTTTATTTTTTTAAAAAGCTAAAGAACGCCATTTACGATCTTTGTTCTTATTGATTCCTGCTCTTAAAGCTAAGTCATCAGCAGATTTTTGAACATTACTAATTACTGACTTTTCATTTACAGGAAGAAGTTTTTTATCTTCTAAAATAATATTTCCATCAATAATAACAGTTTCTACACAACTATCTGAACCCGAATATACGAGGGTTGATACTGGATTATGCATAGGAATTGACTTAGTAGAAAGCACTGGATTATAGATAAATAGGTCTGCCTTTTTCCCTGCTTCTAATGACCCGATTTTATCTTCTAATCCCAACGCCTTTGCTCCATCTATAGTAGCCATCTCAAGTACTTTTTCAGCAGTTATTATAGTAGGATCTAAGGTGTGAACTTTGTGTAATAAAGCAGTAATCTTTAAAGTTTCTATCATATCTTGAGTATTATTACTGGCTGCTCCATCGGTACCCAGTCCCACTGTAATGCCTCTTTCAATCATCTGAGGGATAGGAGCTATGCCAGAGGCAAGATACATATTACTCACTGGATTATGGGATATTCTTGTATCATAGTACTTAGCCATTCGAATATCCCGAGGGGTTAAATAGACACAGTGGACCATTAAAACATTAGGGCCTACAATACCCAACCTTTCCAGAACCTCTACATCGGCTATACCATGTACTTCTTTGGATGCTTGTCGATCAAAAGGAGTCTCAGAAATATGAATGGTAAAACCAGTCTTATGTTCCTGGGCTAATGCCCAAGCCATCTCTAACGACTCTTGCGAATTACACCAAACTCCTTGAGCAAGCCAAATATGTATGCGATCATTATCTTTAGCATGATATTTTTTTAGAAGCCTACGACAATCTTTTTCAATAGTTTTAATTTTTTCAATAATTTTAGGTGAAGTCCCAAATTCCTCTCCTTTATCTTGCATGCCCCGTGCAAAGATGCCTCTTATTTTAAGCTTACGAAAAGCCTCAATTACACTATCAGATAATCCGGGATGGGGATAAGCATACATATAATCTAGCATAGTTGTAGTTCCACTATGAATGCCCTCTATACAACCTAACAAACTGGCATTATAAGCATTTTCAGGTGTAAGGCAACTAGCACCAGGGCTAGTCATCTGTACAATCCAATCATGTAATGCTAAATCATCACCCAAACCTTTTAGTAGGGTTTGAAATAGATGATTGTGAGTGTTTATTAAACCAGGAAATATAATTTTTCCAGTTGCATCGATAGTTTTTCTAACCTGTGGATATTTTTTCTCAAGAACATTGCTAGAACCTATATCAAAAATTAAGTTACCTTTAACAACCAAGGCACAATTTTTTAAGGTTTCTCTTTGTTTATTTACAGTTACAATCGTAGCATTTTTAATTAATATATCTATCACTAAATATTCCTCCCTTTGGTAATAATGTTATATGTATATTTTATATGCTAATTCCGAATAAAATCTGGAACGAACCTTCAAAATCAGGAACTTCTACCTCTATAGTGCTTCTATTTCATGTTTCTTCCTCCCTTTTTTTATTTTTAAATTGGCTAGCTAAACCCATTAAGCCTGGTAAAAATATATGGTTATCCATTAATTTTATTAGTCCCATCCATTTTAGGTTTAAAGCCCACTTTTCTAAATTTATACCGGGTGCAATTTCTGTGAGATATAACCCATCATCTCTTAATTCAAATACTCCTCTTTCTGTAACCTAGATAACAGATTGTTTTACCTTACGAGCATATTTACCACTAAAAGTGATTTGACTTACTACATCAACGAATTTGCTTATTTTACCCTCTTTTTTTATTACAAATTTCCCATCAGTTATATTAATTTTAAAACCTCTGGCAGTGAAAGTTCTATAATAAACTACTTTTTTAGCATTTTGACTTATGTTAATAAATCCTCCACAACCAGTAACTCGAGAGCCAAGTTTACCCACATTTACATTACCTTCTTTATCAATCTCTCCCATTCCTAAGTAAGCAATATCGAGTCCACTACCATTATAAAAGTCAAATCGATAAGGCTGATCAAAAATAGCTTCAGGATTAATAGCAGCTCCAAAAACTTAAACCACCCGCAGGAATACCGCCTATCGGACCAGCCTCAACTGTTAAGTTTATATACTTAGCAATACCTTCTTCATTAGCTACTCTTGCTACAATCTCAGAAATACCAATACCTAAATAAACAATTTGACTAGGTTCAAGCTCCATAGCCGCCCTCCTAGCAATTATTTTTTTCTCATTTAGAGCCAAGGATTTAATTTAAGTAATTGGTATCTTTATTTCACCTGTGTAAGAAGGATTATATTGATCAACAAAAGTTTGCATATGATCTTCTGGTTTTGCTAACACTATCGCTTCCACATATATTCCTGGAATTTTTACTAATTTAGGATCGAGCGTACCTGTTTTATCAACTCTTTCCACTTGAACTATTACTTTACCGCCTAAGTTTTTTACAGCTTGAGCAACAGAAGTTGCTTCTAAAAAATTTGCTTCCTTCTCTAAAGTAATATTGCCCTTTTCGTCTGCAGTAGTTCCCCTCATTAATGCAATATTAATAGAAAATGCTTTATATAAAAGGAGTTCTTTTCCATCAATCTTAACTACTTCTACTATATCTTCCGTAGTTTTTGTATTCATTTCTCCACCTTCTAGTCGAGGATCTACAAATGTTCCTAAACCAAAATGAGTTATAGTACCAACTTTTTAGCTGCGATATCACGAAACAAATGGGAAATTACACCTTGAGGTAAATTATAACCCATAATTTTATTCCCAGACGCTAATTTTCCCAATTTAGGTACTAAATTCCAGTGACCACCAGTAACCTTGGCAATTAAACCTTCATGAGCTAAGTGATTTAATCCTTTTTCTTTCCCATCACCTTGCCCAGCAGCAAAAACTAATGTTAAGTTTCTGGGAGTACCCGTTTCTAAAAACCGGGCCTCCAAAGCTTTTGTAAGTGCTTCTGGATGAGCAATACCAACAAAACACACTTGTAGTTATCGTATCATTGTCTTTAATTAAGCTTACAGCTTCTCGAGCTGTTAAAATTTTCACTGTCATAAAATTTCACTCTTCATCCTTTTGAGTTATAATCATTAATTTATGAGTCCCCTCTAAAAACCCCCATCAAGCAACCTGCCAACATTATATTTCAAAATTGGGTAATTGGTGTAATCTGACCAAAAAAAGCTGAAACGAAAAATATTGCGCAATTTTTGACCAACTTGAAACAAATTTTTAAAAAACAGACAATTTCCGACCTTCATTAGTCCCAATAAACCGCATAAACTCGGATTCACCGCCAGATAACGGTTGATTCTCCCGAAGTTTATCGATATTCCCATACTACAGGCATATATCATTGTCTTGAACTGTCCCCGGATACGCAGTTTTCCTTTATGGTTTAGTGGTTTCACAAACTCCTTGATAGTAGCTTCTACGTTGGGTCGTAACTTCCTCCGTTTGTGAGGTAATGTATTTATATTTCTCTTTCTTTTGCTTGCCAGATATACCTCCCGGGTAAAATAGTATGCCCGATGTTTTTTTTTGAATTAATGCCGGACAATCTCCGGCAAGTGAGCAGCCAGCACATATTTTTTTATCAAACAAGTCTTGTATCTGCTTCTTGTCTTCTCTGATTTTGCTTTCTGTAGGGGACAGGACGCTTCATACTCTCCTTCTATTTCTTCTATCTTCCTCTCTACTTTATTCTTCCGTCCTCTTACCGCTGTCTGTATATGGGTAATCTTAAGTTTTTCAAACTTCTGGTCATTATCTTTGCTTCCGTATGCCCCGTCGGTGTGTAGTTCTTTCAGATCAGGAGTCTTTTCTTTCAAGGTATCTATACGATCATTTATTATATCGCTGTCGTCCGTGTTGTTTGGTTTAACGGCAATATCAGTTAGTAGATTCGATTTATTTTCCGGGTTTGCTGTTTCCGTCACATTAACGCTCTGTCCCTTTGCTATTTTCTTATTTTTCTTCCGGTAGGCGGCATCTATATCATCAGGTGACTGAATTATCCCGCTGTGAAGTTCCTCTCGAATACAGAAAAGATTTCTCTCTCTTTATATATATCTTTTAGTGCCTCGTATGAGTTTATGATATATCTGTCCCAGTTTCTCTAATTCTCTCGGTACTTCTGACCTCTCCAGTTTGTAGATATACTGTCCTGATGTCTGCTTGGTATATTCTTGTAACATATCTTTGAATTGTTCTTTATCTTCTATAATACGGCAAAATCTGATTAACATCTCTGTTAATAGCTGTACCCTACCGTAATTTCTTATATTTGACATGGCCATAAAGGAGTCTGATCTTTAAATGTCCGTCTTTATCTTTAACTTCTTTAGCTGTTCTTTTGTTGAGTCCATCAAATACAGTCTCCAGCAGGTTTTCTCCTGTCTCTGTAAAATGTTTTAGAAGTCTGTTCTAGAAAATTGAAAAATGTTGCCTCGCAAAATGCCGTATCATCCATCTTGTTTAAACCTAACGCCGTTCGGGTGAGAAGGTTAAAATCAATTTATTTTAACCTTCTCTTTTATCGTCCATACTTTTCTATAGTAAAGGATAATTGCTGATACCATTACGTTTACTGCCGAATTTGGCCGGCTTCCGTTTTCGGAATATAATACAGCAAAGTCTTCCTCTTTTATCTTTTTGAAAATCAGTTGGTAAAAACTGTATTCCTCTGATTCTTTTATTTTTTTTCTCTTTGATTCCGACAGCTGGTTCTCTATATCGAAAAAAGATCTTTGTAGATGAGTTGTATTTTTGCGAAACATTTTTTTCTCTTTCTCCTCTGTATTGGCTTACTTTATACAACTATTATACAATTTTACCGTCTTAAAACCAAAGATAATCCATCTTAATAATTGACTTTTTAGAGTGGACTCATTTATAATTAGTGAATATATGATACCAATAAAACCAAACCCAATTTCTATTTACGCTTGCCAAAAACATCTATTGCCGTTCCTGTTATTATATTGGCCTGGGAAGAGCAGAGGAACATTATCACCTCTGCGACTTCATTAGGCTGGATCCAATCCCGTGAGTCACTGTCCTTAATTTTGGAACGAGTGTCTTCCGTATTAACTAATCCTAAATTAACGGTAATAACATTTATATTGTAAGGCTTTAATTCTTCGGCTAAAACATTAGAAAACCCGATTAAACCTGCTTTGGAAGCAGAATATGCTCCGAATCCCGGAAAAAATGATTTTGCTGCTGCAGAAGAAATATTAATTATCTTCCCTCCATTTTGTCTTTTCATTATTAAAGCTGCCTCCTTAGCACATAAAAAACTTCCAGTTAAATTTACATCTATAACCTTTCTCCAGATATCAACATCTGTTTTTAAAATGGGAATAACTTTATTAATTGCTGCATTATTAATTAAAATATCTATTCTGCCAAAAGATGAAACGGTCTTTTTGACTAAGTTTTTTACCTCCCTTTCACAGGAGACATCAACAAGCACTGAAACCGCCTTTCCACCACTAATATTAATACTTTCAGCAACATTTTCAATATCCTCTTCAGTTCTAGCAGCAACAACAACATTTGCACCCTCTTCTCCAAAACGTTTAGCTAGTGTTCTCCCGATCCCTCGGCTTGCACCTGTTATTATTATTGTCTTACCTTTAAATTTCATCTATTTCTGTCCCCCCCCTTTTTTTTAGTAACCTACAGTTTATTCAAATGGGGTCCACTAATGACACCATTTGAATAACTATTATCTTATACCTTATAGTTCTTGTTCTCCTGGTATGCGGAGTTCTCCAGATTTAATTCTTTCTTTAGCCTTATTAACTGCCTTAATTACTTCCTGAGGAAGTTGTTTCTTTATTTTTTCATTCCAGAGTAAATATGTGTCCCCATCTTTCATACCCAATTCCTGAATCTTCCCTACTTCAAAATTACCTTCCCGTACTTTTTGTGCTACTCTAAGAAAGGCAGTTTCAGTATCGAAAATTATAGAAAATATCAGGTTATCCAGAGTAAGTTTAGACTTATAGTTTAGACTTATCAGTCGATTCACCGAAGCACCAGACGTTCTCATCTACTGTAGCTTTTATTGATCCCATACTAGCTTGATCAGCATTAGCAAAAACAACATCTGCTCCTCTTTTGATTTGGGCTAAAGTAGCCTCATAAGCGAGATTAACATCCTCCCAACTACCCACATAACTAATCATAATTTCAAAATCAGGGTTAACGCTCTCTGCACCTAATTTAAATCCTCTGAAAACCTTAGAAACAGAAGGAATATCAGCATTCCGCCAACAAGTCCTGCTTTACCCGTTTTGCTAATCATTGCCGTAACGATCCCCGCCAGATAGGCAGGATCCTCCACCTTGGTTATAACTGGGGACAGTTTTTTTGCAACGTTTGAGCCTCCGTTTGTTACAAATATTGTCTTCGGATATTCTTGAGCCACCTCCAGGGCAGCATCCTGATATTCGAAACCCTGGGCCCAAACCAAGTTATAACCTTTTTTCCCGTAATTAGTAAAGCTCTCCTTCATTTCTGAAAGTGTTGATGCCTAACATAGCTTATCATATTAGCCCCAAGTTCTTTTTCAACCAGCTTTAAGCCCTTATAAGCAATGGCATACCAGCCCTGATCATAAATTGAGCCGAGAACTAGTGCCTACAATTACCGCAACAACTGTCAACACATATGTATAAAATTCTCCTTATAAATTTTCTTTCATTCCCAATATTTAATTCTCAATAATATTTTTATAAAGAGTAGCAGGGTCTTGAAACATCATACCAATACTATCTTAAGTATACTATATTATACCTTTGTTCCTTAATAAATAGCATATAGTATCATTATATTTCTGTTTTAGCTATGACCTTTATAAGTTTTCTTGGTGCTTGAGTAGATAAGCTTAAGCCGAGATAACTTTCGGTAAGAACAGCTTATAATAAGGAAGAGACCTCATTCTAATAATTTTACTTTTTAAATTAAGTGATTTAGAGAATTATTTGCTATGACTTTCTGTCTCTTATTTGATAAGATTAACACTATGTTTTTTTAACACCTATCCTAAAATTGCTAAAGTTATTTCTACATGCCAGCTATTCTTTAAAGCTGGTAGTATATATAGTATATAAGGTATATTGATACCTGATATTAAACAATAATGAATTAAGGACTTCTTCGTCTGATTGGCTAAATATCTCTCTTAAGATCAGAAGCCAAAAACAGAGATTTACCGGATTATTATACCTGTAAGCCCAATCGTCACTATATATTACTCTAGATCTTTCTTCCTTTATGAAAGGGAATATCTTCTTGCTGAATATTTCTACCTTAGAGCTTTTGAGATGTTTTATTTCTCTTTCAGTAAGGTTATATAGTGAAGCATGTATAGCCATTTGTTGGCCACTATTTAGATGAAATGATTATTGATAGTTTTTTTATATACTAGTATTTTTGTGATTTATTGTGCCATAAAACACTGATAAAATATATGGTATCAGCCATTTTTGCTGCTTAAGTTTTCAAAGTTCATAGAGTAAATAATTAAATATGTTAAGGAATGTAATCTGTAAAGTTAAAGTTCGGGTACTTTTTGGGTTGTAATCATTAAATATATTTAGCGGTTAAAAATTTTTTCGAACTTTTCTTTTAACTAATCTCTATTAGGAAAACCAACTAAAGTTGCCCCTTCTATCTCTTCTTCTAAATTCACTAATCCAATTTTAAGAATTTTTGCAATTACACCTACTCTCCTGCCTAACACCCGCACGGAATCCATGCCTATCTTATCTTCTCTAGCTCCCTGTTCTTTCTTATCATTAGACCATACAGCTGCACCATCATAAGCAAAAATACCACCGCTTACTACAATCCATCCCATTACAAAGAAAGAAATTATTGTGAAGACTCAAGGGTAGTTTCCTGGCCACCATTTCTCATTCCCCCAACAGCAATCGCTCCTCCTACCTTAGTAGCCCAGTGACCCTTGGTTATATTATGCCCTAAAGGTCGTAGGCGATTAATAAAAGCCTGCATTTGAGCTGTAACACTCATTTGATAAACTGGCGAACCCAAGATAAATCCATCGGAATGGAATATAACCTCATAGTAACCGCGCATATCATCAGAAAATGTAGGACAGTAATCTAACTGTTTTTCAATACACCTGTTGCAGAGTATGCAAGGATGAATTTCTTTTCCTCTTAAATCAATAAATTCAGTATTAATACCAACAATTTCTGTAGCTGCTAAAAGTGCTTCTTGAACACAATATTGAGTAGCCCATTCCCGAAGACTTCCGTTTATACCTTATATTCCAACCTTCATATCTATTGATACCTCCCTAAATAATGCATACAATTAATCTTTTTTAGGATTTATAATATCTCGCATCTCCCTTTTTAGAATAAAATTAGCGCTTCTGGAAATTCAAGATAATATTTTAGTTGACTTAAGAATTTAGCTGCCATTGCTCCATCAATTAATCGGTGGTCAACTGAGAGTGTCATTTTCATAATGGAACGAATTTCTATTTTATCATTCTCATTATTTACTACAATCGGCTTCCGAATAATTTTACTCACAGATAATATTGCTGCTTCTGGCGGGTTTATAATGGCAGTAGATTGTTCTATGCCATACATACCACTATTGGAAACAGTAAAGGTGCCTCCTTTATAATCATCAGGCATTATTTTTCTCTCACGCGATAATCGTATTAAATCTTTTAGTTCTTTAGAAATAGTTAATAAATCTTTCTTATCAGCATTTCTCACCACGGGAACTATAAGCCCTTCTTCAGAAGCTACCGCTACTCCAACATTTATATCTTTATAATAAATAATCTCTTCGTTTATTAAAGAACAATTTATCTTTGGCTCTTCAGATAAAACTTTAGCTACTACAAAAACCATAAAGTCATTGATGGTAATTTTCATCTGAGTCTTTTTTCTAAACATCTCGATTAGTTCTTGAACTTTAGTCATGTCAACAGAAATTGTAAGATAAATATGAGGGGCGGTAAATTTACTTTGAGAGAGTCGATCTCCAATTATTTTGCGCATACCAGTATAAGGAATTACTTCTTTAAATTGCTTAGATTCGCTACATAGTTTCATTTCTGCTGATGGAATTTCTTCTATTTTATTTTTAGGGAGAATAATACGATTCTCTTTTAAATAATTCTTTATATCTTTCTTCATTATTCTCCCTCCTGGGCCCGTACCTCGAATGTCGTTTAAATTGACTCCAACTTTTGCAGCATACTTCATTGCTAATGGCGAAGCCTTTATATCATTTTTCTCTGCTCGTTTAAGT
>SDBT01008395.1_pt1 | contig 16882 bp, 24 predicted proteins | sample 2277101 | NCBI WGS metagenome assembly SDBT01 (sample SAMN10404973, study PRJNA504765) | marine sediment metagenome | isolation source: marine sediment core GS10_PC15, 103 cmbsf | place: Arctic Ocean: Southern Knipovich Ridge | collected 2010
ACGCCAACTTCAAGGTAGTTAAGAGGTTAATAGCGTCAGTCGAGGAAGAGGCCATGGGCCGGCAGATTACGAAATCGATCACGCCGGGCCAGCAGATGGTCAAGGTCGTTTCGGATAAGATGGCCGAGCTTCTGGGCGGCACCAGGGCCGACCTCTCATTCGCCGGTACGCCGCCAACTGTTATTCTATTGGTCGGATTGCAGGGCTCGGGAAAGACCACGTTCGCAGGCAAATTGGCGTTATACCTTAGAAATAAGGGGCATCAGCCTTTATTAGTTGCCGCTGATATTCATCGACCAGCGGCCAAAAAGCAACTTGAAATCCTCGCGAATTCCATCGGGATGCCATTCTACACGGCCGACGAAAGCGCGGTAAAGATTTCAGTCGGTTCTCTGAATCAGGCCCGGGAGAAGATGCTGGATACGGTCATTATCGATACAGCCGGAAGACATCAGATCGATCAGGAGTTGATGACCGAGCTGGAGGATTTAAAAAAGGCCTCCTCCCCCACCGAGGTCCTTTTCGTGGCCGATGCCATGACCGGTCAGGAAGCACTTAACGTAGCCTCCGAATTTCATAAAAGGGTCAATCTCACGGGCGCGGTCCTGACAAAGATGGACGGCGACGCCAGAGGCGGGGCGGCTATGTCGCTGAAGGCTGCCCTCGGTATTCCCATCAAATTCATCGGGATCGGCGAGAAACTATCGGACTTGGAGGAATTCCACCCCGATCGTATGGCCTCCAGAATCCTGGGCATGGGGGACATAGTATCACTTGTGGAAAAGGCCAAGGACACAGTAGATTTCGAGGAAGCAAAGAAGCTCGAAAAAAAGCTCCGTAAAGAAAGTTTCTCTTTCGAAGACTTTTTAGGGCAGCTCAAACAGCTAAAGAAGATGGGACCGTTGCAGGGCCTGCTCGAGATGATCCCCGGCATGAACAAACAGCTAAAAGGGATCACTGTTGACGATTCCGGGCTGGTCAGGATCGAGGCCATAATTAACAGCATGACGCAAAAAGAGAGACATCATCCGACGATAATCGACGGATCCCGGAGACGGAGAATCGCCAGCGGTTCCGGATCCAGCGTCCAGGAGGTCAATCAGCTATTGAAGCAATTTTCGGGAATGCAAAAGATGATAAAGAAGGTATCGCGTATGGGAATTCCAAAAGGATTTCCCATACCGTGAATCTTGAGATAGAGGTTAGCAGGAGGATTCGTGGCAGTTACAATTAGGTTACGCCGGATGGGCTCTAAAAAGCGCCCTTACTACAGAGTTATCGCCACCGACTCGCGGATGCCGCGCGACGGTCGTTTTATTGAGGTTCTGGGCTATTATCACCCTATAGAAAAGCCGGCAAAAGTCTCACTGGACGAAGATAAGATCTTTCTCTGGTTGGAAAAGGGTGCAAAACCGTCCGATACGGTGGCTTCCCTGTTTAAAGTGACTGGGCTTTCGGAAAAATGGTCGAAAAAGAAAAAAGGAGAGGATATCTCCGAAATTGAGTTGAAAAACGTAATCACGGAGAGGACGAAAAAGAAAAAGGCGAAAAAATCCGAATAGTACGGCACGGAATGAACCTCTTATTCCACCACAACTAAGGAGGATATCGTGAAGGAATTCATCGAAAACATCGCCAGAGCACTGGTCGATCAACCGGACTCGGTTAAAGTCACTGAGATTGAAGGGGAAAAGACAACAGTTTACGAACTTCGAGTATACTCTGAAGACCTTGGAAAAGTTATCGGCAGAAAGGGACAGACGGCCAAAGCCATCCGAACCCTGATCTCCGCGATTTCAGCCAAGAAAGGGAAACGGGCTCTTCTGGAAATTCTGGAATAGCCTCGAGAGTCCCATAAAGAGAGATTCAGGCCGCCGGTTTAGTCATGAAAGTTTCAGTGGCTTACATCAAAGGGCCACGCGGACTCAAAGGAGAGCTGGCGGCCATCCTCTACCGACAGTCGTCGGAGAGCTTAAAGCCCGGCCAGGAAGTTGTAATCCAGGTAAAGGAAAAATCGCAGAAATGCATAGTAGAATATGTTAAGCCGCTGAAGAACAGGATCGGACTGAAACTTTCAGGGATAGACGATGAAGAGACAGCATCTGACTGGCGCCAGGCAGAGATCCTGGTTGAAAAGAAGGAACTGGAGCCGCTTGGCGAATATCAATACTATCACTTTGATATTAAAGGTGCTCTAGTGTACGATGAAGAGAATAACCTTGTAGGGACGGTTACAAATATCGACAACGCACCCGGAAATGATCTTCTTTACGTGAAAACAGCCGATGGTGAAATTATGATACCTTTTGTGAAAGCTATTGTGAAGACCGTCGATACAGAGAATAAGCGGATCGTCATCAAGAAGATAAATGGATTGTATTAACCGGATGCGTATCGATATAATAACGATATTTCCGGAGATGGTAGCGGTTCCTCTCTCTTTGAGCCTGATCGGCCGAGGGCAGGAAAAAGGTCTTTATAAAATTTGTGTACATGATTTGCGTGAATTTACAGATGATAAACACCGGGTGGTTGATGATGTCCCCTATGGAGGCGGGCCCGGCATGGTCATGAAACCCGAACCTATCATGGAAGCGTTTGGAAGAATCGATCCCGATAATAAGGCGTTGAGAATCATAACATCTGCCGCCGGCAAGGTCTTCAATCAGGAGATGGCCGCTGATTTCTCCGGAAGGGAATGGATTCTAATTCTTTGCGGTCATTACAAGGGAGTGGATCAGCGGGTCGTAAAGTCAGCGAATCTGCGCGAGATCTCCATAGGTGATTTCATCCTGACGGGCGGTGAATACGCGGCGGTAGTCATAGCCGATGCTGTCCTGCGGCTGCTGCCGGGCACCATGAAAGATTTCGAATCGGCCTCCGATGATTCTCATTTTTCAGGAATTCTCGGTCCTGAGGAATTTACCCGCCCGGAGGTGTATGAAGGATTAAGGGTGCCCGAAGTGCTCATTTCGGGACATCACAAAAAAATCCGACGCTGGCGGGTCGGCAATGCCCTGTATCGCACGAGGCAGAGAAGGCTTGATCTTTTCGAAAGAAAAAAGTTGACAAAAGAAGAAAATGATATCTTAAACGAATACGAAGCAGGTCTTAAAAAGATGGAGATGGAATAATGTCTGTGTTAAAGTCGCTGGAGGGAAAATACCTCAAGGAAAATATACCGGATTTCAATACGGGAGATACGCTTAGAGTCCACGTAAAAATCGTAGAGGGGGACAAAGAGAGGGTACAGGTATTCCAGGGAATAGTTATCTCCCGATCAGGCGGCGGCGTATCGGAATCTTTTACCGTCAGGAAGGTAACCGCCGGTATAGGCGTGGAGCGAGTTTTCCCGCTGCATTCGCCGAATCTCACTAAGATTCAAGTGATGAAACGAGGTAAAGTGCGTCGCTCAAAGCTGTATTATCTCAGAGGTCTCAAGGGCAAGAAGGCAAGGATAGCAGAGAAAAAGGGATCTTGACGCTTACCGGAGGGGAAAATTTCAGGCTCGGTGATTTCGCCGGGCCTTTAATTTGCGGCGTGGATGAGGCTGGCCGCGGGCCGCTCGCGGGACCCGTGGTGGCGGCAGCCGTCATCCTGGCGGACGATTTCAATACTGCAGGAATTTGCGACTCAAAAATGTTATCTTCCGCCAGAAGGGAAATACAGAAGAATAGAATCATTCAATCGTCCTCACTGTGGGGAATTGGAATAGTGGATCACGACATTGTCGATCGCATCAATGTGCTTCAGGCATCCCTCCTGGCCATGAAGCGGGCGATTGAAAACCTGCCCCTCAACCCGGATATTATACTGGTTGATGGCAGATTCGAAATACCGGATCTGGAAATCCGACAGAAGGCTATAATCAACGGCGATGAATCGGAGACCGTGATCTCGGCTGCCTCCATTCTGGCAAAAACCTCCAGGGACGAAATAATGAGCGGGCTGGACAGGCAATATCCGGGGTATGGATTCAGGAAACATAAGGGATATCCTACCAGGGAACATATCGCCCATCTGAACAGGCTGGGGCCCTGCCCTGTTCACCGCAGGAGCTTTCGGCCGGTTTCGATATTTTTTAAGCCATTAGAGCCGGGAAATGGAAGACGCTGTCTTAAATGATCCTCGTTTAGCCTTTGGAATTCTAATCCTGCTGAGCCTGGCCGACATGATACTCGGGCCGTCTATCCGAAGGTTTAATATCAAATGCCGTGCGGAGTTTTTCGAATATGAATCGCCTAAAGTTCCACAGCCCCATGGCGGCCCCGTAGCATATTTCGCCTACTTTTTGCTCAAAATTTCTCCTGCTTTCTTACTTCTGCTGATCTGGGCGGCAGCCGTAACCTCAGACTCGCCGGGCCCGGTGAGTTTATACAGGACAGCCCTGGGATTTTCGCTTTCGCTTTTTTTTGTTATAAATCTACGCCATATGGAATCGCTGTTGATCACTCTCCTCATAAGAAGCCGCTCTCGTAATCTCTCAGGCAAGATTGTATTAGGAAAGGAATTTCCCCTCGGACAATCGGCGATTCAACTATTCACTCTGTTCATAATTCTGGTATTAGTTGCGCTTATGAAGTTTCAACCATTTTATTTCGGGGCGGCCGGGGCGCCGCTGTTGCTGATTGTACGAAACCTGATTCTTATGAGAAGATAACCGTTTAAAACTTTTGATCCATAGGCTCCGGCCGGCGATCGGGGCGTTTTGATAACCATGGCTCGTGATCTTACAAAGGGTTCAATACCAAAGCATATATTCGCTCTCGCGATTCCAGCCGTGCTTTCCATGTTTGCCATCGTGGCAAACAATTTCATCGATACCGCGCTGGTGGGGCACCTCGGCGATTCGGAGCTTGCCGCGGTGGGATCGGCCGGATTCGTCATCTGGATTATTTTCTCTCTCATGGATATTTTTGCGGTGGGAACGGTAGCTATTATCTCACGCGATTACGGCGCCGGCGATCTAAAGAAAGCCTCCGAACGCTCCCAACAGATCTTCAGCTTCGCCATATTCTTTTCGATAGTTCTGGCGGTTTTGGGCATTGCCTTCTCAGATGATATATTGAGATTGCTTGGTCTGGCCCCCGAAGTTGAAAAAATGGGTTCGGTCTATCTGATGATCGTCTTCATGGCAGTTCCCGCTCTATTTCTGGCTGAGGTGATCTCCGCTGTATTCCGGTCGGTGGGAGACACCAGAACACCTATGATCATCATGTTAATTGCAGTCGGGTTAAATATCGTGCTTGATATCTTCTTGATCTATGGACTGTGGATTTTCCCCAGGCTTGAGACAATGGGCGCTGCCTTGGCAACCGCTATCGCTCACACAGTTGGCGGGGTGTTTGCTTTCTATTTCGTAAAAAAAGGGAAAATACCATTCAAAATCATTCCTACTAAGATTTTGCCTATAGATTTCAAGGTGCTTGGCAGGATGTTCAAGATCGGCCTGCCGATCGCCACCGCAAATATTAATTTCACGCTCGTCTATCTGGTCATGACCAGAATAATGGCAGAATTCGGCACCGTAGCGGTCGCCGCGATACCTGTCGGTAACAGGGCCGAATCGATTTCATATATGACCTGTTTCGGATTCTATATGGCGGTATCATCAATGGTGGGCCAGAACTTAGGAGCTAACAAACCCGACCGTGCAAGAAAAGCGGTCTGGGGAACTATAGGTTTAACGTCGATTGTCACATTTGTTTTCGGGCTCGTCTTTTTCATATTCCCGAGAGAACTGGCCTCGATTTTCACCGAAGAGGCCAGGGTCATCGAAATCGCTACCAGTTATCTGAGGATATTGGCAATTTCCCAGGTTTTCATGGGTTTCGAATTCGTATTCGAGGGCGCTTTCAGCGGCGCCGGAAACACCTTGCCTCCCACCATCGTCTCTATTCCAGGAACTCTTATCAGGATTCCACTGGCATATTATCTGGCAATTCCCCTTGGCCTCGGGCCCAGCGGGATCTTCTGGGCCATCACCGTTACGACTGTTCTCAAAGGCATAGCCATTTTTATCTGGTTTAAATTCTCCAGATGGGAAAGCAAAAAATCTCAGCTTTGAGGTTGCGTTTCAGGATCAGCGTAAGAAATTCCCTCAGCAAATATCACTCTCAGCCAGCGGCTTTTTCCGTATCCTTCTTTCCTCCATCGAATTAGTTCCCTTCAGAAACAGAGCCTTAGAGCTATTCCAGAATATTAATGTTCCTGATATCAATATTTCTAATGTCGTTCGTACGTTGGTGAAAATCCTTTGATACTCTCAGGCCTGATAGCCGTGACAGTACTTTTATGGGCTTACTTTTCACTTGAGCTCGAAAAATCTCCGAGATAATAAAGCGGTCTGCCTCACAGGGAAGCAGACCGACAATATCAGACAATCAGTTAATTCGTTATCGTTTTGATGCTTTTCTCATCTGCCTTTTTAGATCGGGATCTTCGGCAAGCCAGGCGGTAATCCATTCACCTGTGGAATCGACAACCAGTATCCGTTCCAGCAATTCGCCTCGTGATACCTCGTTTTCCACCAGGCCGTTTAGATAAACATCGGTAATTAACGTATCGGCCAGGATAGAATCGGCCAGCTCGGCGCGGCTTGTTTCATCTGCCAGTATCTGCTGCAGGATATGGCTTTTCATTTGCGGATCGGCCAGGATGCTGTCGAGGGCTTTTTGTTTATCGCAAGCCACAAGAAACGTACCTAACGCCAGGATCGCGATCAATACGACTTTCTTCACATTACCTCCCTCATTTTTGAGGCTATTAATTTCAAAAAGATTATCTGTCAAGGAATTTTCGCTCATACGGCTCCTCTGAGCTTCTGTTTTTTAAATATCATTGAGACGCTGAACGCTTTTTATAATCGGCTAAAGCCTTCTTCAAGGCATCCTCCGCCAGAACCGAGCAATGCATTTTGGTGGGAGGCAACCCTCCCAGTGCTTCCGCTACAGCTTCATTGGATATTTTGAGGGCATCTTCAATTTTTTTTCCTTTCAGCATCTCGGTCAGTATCGACGACGACGCGATTGCCGCACCGCATCCGAAGGTCTTGAACCTGGCGTCGACAATAACGTCGTTTTCAATTTTCAGATAAAGACGCATCATATCACCGCAGACGGGATTGCCAACATCGCCGACGCCCGATGGGTTCTCCATATCCCCCATATTCCGTGGATTGGCGAAATGATCCATCACGAGATCTGAATATGGAAACGGTCTATCCATGAAACGACTCCTTACCCTTTTTATAATCCTCGTAGCTGGGAGACATAGCCAGAAGCTCCTCCACTATGCCCGGCATGATAGAAACCACATAATCAACTTCTTCTTCCGTATTGTACTTTCCGAGAGAAAAAGTTATCGATCCTGCACAGATATCGGTCGGGACGCCAACAGCCGTCAGAACATGAGATGCCACGAGTTCGCTTTCATCCTTTCCCTTCAAATTGGAGCTGCAGGCCGAGCCTGACGATGCCATCACTCCATTCATATTCAGAAGCAAAAGCAGAGATTCTCCTTCCACATGTTCCACCCAGAATGACACATGGCCGGGAAGCCTCTTCTCCGAATGGCCGGTAAGATGAATAAAGGAAATCGAATCGGCAAGACCCTGCCAGAGTTTTTTGCCCAATGCGGTAAGATGTTTTTGCCATATTCCGATATCCTCTCTGACCATCCGGCAGGCAACCCCCATGCCTGCTATGCCGGGGATATTCTCGGTGCCCGGCCTTTTCCCATCCTCCTGGTTGCCGCCTGCAAACAGCGGCGAAATATTGATTTTCTTATCCACATAAAGAGCCCCGACGCCCGTGGGGCCATACATATTATGTGCCGAGAGCGTCAAAAGATCGATACCCATGCCTGCAACGTCGATTCCCAGAAGACCGGCGGCTGCCGTGCAGTCGCAATGTAAAATTCCCTCATGCCGACTGCAGATTTCGGAAATTGATTTTAAATCCTGTATGGTGCCTATCTCGGGATTGGCATAGCTGATCGATACGAGGGTCTGCTTCTTTTGCACTATCTCCTCTAAAGAATTCAGATCGATAGATCCGTTTTTTTCAATATCTATCAAAAATGCCGGTATTCCCTCTTTCTGTAATAATCGAAACTGATTGATTATCGAAAAATGCTCTATCATTGAAACGGCAAGCTGATAGCCGGGGTTGGCTTTCAGGAATCCGGTTATAGCAAGATTGTTTGATTCCGTGGCTCCGGAGGTGAATACTATCGACTCGGCCGGGGCATTTATTAGAGCCGATACACTTTCTCTCGCTTCATCGATAATGCGGCCCGCATTTATGCCGGCGGAGTGGACATGGGATGATGGATTGCCAAGCCGGGAAGTCAGCACCTTATCAACTACCTCCACGACCATCGGATCCGGAAAAGTGGTATTGATATTGTCGAAAAAAACGAACCTGTCTTTTTTCACTTTCCCATCATCTATGTTCCGGCATCGGCCGCCAAGACGCCAACAAAGAAGATTCTAGTATTCAGCCGCCTGGCCGGCCACTGGAACAGAAGCGTGAAGTTGCACGATTACCCAGCTTCCCTGTCGCTTCTCAATGACCCCGGTAATCCTTGTGCCTTTCATACTGACCGGTTCACCCTGAGCTGTGAGATCCCAATCCATGACCTCAGAAAACCAGGCCACCTTGCCAGACTCAGAAATCTTGAGGACCTGATTGGTAACTGAAATTTCAAAGTTATCGAAAGATTCAAACTGCTTCTGTATTGATTCATTCAATGCTTCCCAGCCAACCCACCGTTCGGCCGCATCTGTACCGAAAGTCACCATGTCAGGATCGTGAGCCATGACTTTCGAAAATAATTCGAGGTTCTCGGTCTCGAACGCTTGACTCCACTGATCAAGCACCGATTGTGCCTGCGCTTTTTCGGCTTCGATGTCAACTCCTGGAGCGCAGCTATAAATCGCTAACCAGGCCGCAACAATCAAGATCAGGAATAGCTTCTTCATAGTTGTTTCCTCCTGTCCGGAAATAATCGAGTCAATTTGATTTCAAGTAAATGAAATACATATATTACTGATCGTTATCTTTCAAAATATCCTCGGCCAGAGAAAGAGCTACACCGGAAAGCATAACCTCGACTCCAAATCTCGTGAAATCATCGGAAATCAATCCCCGGTTGACATTGGTGTAAAGCGAGCAGGCAGCCTCCCTTTCCACCACCAAACCGGATATCTTTCCGGCCGATTCCGATACAAAGGTCACCTCCCCCAATTCCTCCGAGATGACGTAACCCGTGCAATTATGAAGCTGAAGGTGGCAATTATGGGTGTACACTACCACGAGTGCACCCCTGGATTCCTCGGCCAAAGCAACCTCCGGATATATCTCCAGAGATAGCTGCCTTTTCTCCTCCGGTTTCACCAGCTTCAACCTGAAATGATCTTTCAGATCGCTTACTTCCGGGTGGCCGAGACAACCAGCTATTTTTTCTATATCCTCTTTTGAGAGGACACTCTTAGCCATCTTTTTGCTCTGGTTTTTCCTTGGCTTCCTTTGTTGCCTCTTCGATTTTGCGGCCGGACTTTTCATCGACGTCAATTTCTGTCTGCACGTCGCGCACGGACTTCTTAAACTCTCTGATACCCTTGCCCAATCCCTGCGCGATTTCAGGGATCCGCTTTGCCCCGAAGAGAATCAGGACTATCACCAGTATGATGATGAGCTCGCCGCCGCCCGGCATTGAAATTAAAATTATGTCATTCATATTTTCACCTCTACTTCTAAATGTACCACCACTTAAAGTATATTATAATCAAAATGACCATCAATACGGAAACAAAATTTATTTTTATCAATAATCCGAACGCCAGCGAGATACTGTAGAGATTGATATTAATGGGCTCCAGAATCTCGTTTACTTTGATTACTCTGATCCCCCGCTTACCGATTCCGATTTCCAGGTTCTTCTGGAAAAGCGTCTTGACGGCGCCGTCAGGCAGGTAATCACCGATAAACTGACCCATAAATCCACCCAGGACGGTTGCCAGCAAGAGAGAAACGATCAGGAAGGTGAGTTCTCTGTTTTTCATTCGAACCTCGCTAACTTCTGGCCGAGCACAGGGATTGCAAAACGCCCAGACCATCTTCAGAGCCGAGAATCGCCTCACAGGCTCTTTCAGGATGCGGCATCAGCCCGGCGACGTTACCACGATCATTAATAATGCCGGCTATACCATTCAGCGATCCGTTGGGATTGGCCCCGGAGGTTACAACACCATTCTCGTCGACATAACGGAATATCACCCGGCCGCTCGATTCCAGCTCCGAAAGCGTGACCGGATCGGCAAAATAGCTGCCCTCACCATGGGCCACCGGCATCCTGAGACGATCCCCAATCTCCAATCCTGATGTAAAAGCGGTATTGTTGTTCTCGACCCTCAGGATAACCTCGCGGCAGACGAAACGGAGTCTGGAATTCATGATCATGGCTCCCGGCAAAAGACCGGATTCAAGTAGAATCTGGAAGCCGTTGCAGACCCCCAAAACCAAACCCCCATGGCCGGCGAAATCAACCACTTTTTTCATAATGGGCGAAAAACGAGCGATGGAACCGGACCTCAGATAATCCCCGTACGAAAAACCGCCCGGCAGGATAATAGCCTGACACCGCTGCAGGTCATCGGTGCCATGCCACAGATATACTACATCGACGCCATCAATCATTTTGAGAGCCCGGTATGCATCATAATCGCAATTAGAGCCGGGGAAAATGACCACTCCAACCTTCACCGGACAACCTCTATTTCATAGCCTTCTATGACCGGGTTGGCCAGGAGCCTGGATGCCGCTTTATCCGCGACTACTTTCGCCTCAGCCTCTGACTCAGCGTTGATCACCAACGTGAAGATCTTACCTGTACTGACTTTTACCACGGAGTCAAAGCCAAGATCCGACAAGGCCCGCCCGATCGTCTGGCCCTGCGGATCCAGAACGCCATTCTTCAGAGAAACCGTCACGTTAGCCAGGAATTTCATTCCAGATCCTCATCGTCATCATCGTCATCATCGTCATCATCTTTTCCGCCCCTTCTGAAAATTGTCGATGGGTAGAGGAAACTTGCCTTCCCGCCTCCGGTGAAGATTAAATAAGTCATTTTCGAGAGCCCGTAAATAATGTATGCCAGAGCAAGAGGAAATATAATTAGAGATGCGTTTATCATCAGGCCGACTGCTACTAATAGCAAAAACAGCATTTTTATTCGATTCTTCGGTTTTGAAAAATCAAATCTTGGCATTTTCTCATACTCGATTGTGGAAACCATAAGGGCAGCCGAGGCGATTATCAGTATGATGAAGAATTTCTCAAACCTGATCTGACCCCAGACTTCATTACAAAACAAAACATACGAAACTATCGTGATGGCGGCAGAGGGTATGGGAAGACCCATAAATTTGCTTTTTTCCTCCAGCGATGCCGAGAGGCTAAACCGGGCCAGCCTGAAGCTTCCCGCCATAAGATAAACGAAAGCCAGTATCCAGGCCCAGTTGCCCTTTGAGATAAACGAAAAACTTATGATCATGACCCCGGGAGCCACACCAAAGGATATTATATCGGCCAGCGAATCCAATTCCACTCCGAGCCTCGATGAAGACCTGGAAAAACGAGCTACCATGCCATCGAGGAAATCCAGAAAAGCTGCCAGGATTATCAACCAGACTACCTCATTCATATTGTGGGCCCGTTCAGGGCCGATCAGATGTCTGGAGCCTCCGGCCACGACGATAGCTCCGAATCCACAGGCAAGATTTCCCATGGTGAACATTCCGGGCAGAATACCTCTAATACCGCTCACGGCAACCTTCCCAGAATAGTCTCTCCGGCAATGACTTTTTGTTTCAAACGAACATCCAATTGTGAACCTTCGGGCATCACCAGATCCACTCTGCTTCCGAAACGAATTATGCCAACTCTCTCCCCGGCCTTTAGCACCTGACCTTCTTCAGGTTTGAATATGGTCCTCCGGGCGAGAGCGCCTGAAACCTGATGCATCTCTACGATCCCCGATGCCGTTTCAATCTCAATCTCATTGCGTTGATTGGCCCATTGAGCCTCATCCTTAAATGCTGCCAGGAATTTGCCCCGATGAAAATTCACGGATTTTACACTTCCCGATACTGGAGAACGCGTTACGTGAACATTGAATATGGAAAGAAAAATCGACAGCGAAGCCGATCCCGAGGCATTATCGCATTTGACAATTCGTCCGTCCGCCGGAGCCAGAATCAGTTTTTCGCCTTCGGGCACGCGGCGCTTCGGATCCCGGAAGAAAAGCATAATAACAAGAGCCAGAAAGAAAAATACGGTGGAAACATAGACGAACGGAAATATCAGGAATTTGTAGAAGAGAATAAAAAATCCCGCTGCAAGTATCAAAAATGGCAATGGGAATAAGATTCCTTCTCTGGTCATTTCGCTGTGGCCCTGTCTATCACCTTACCAGCCCTGCGAGTATAGTAGGAAATATCAAAAAGGGTGTCAATCTCTTTCGAATTCAGATACTTCCCGACACCGGAGGATGACTTCAGCAAAGTCATGAAATTCGTTCCCTCGTCCCAGCTTTTCATGGATAAGTCCTGAACCAGTTCATAAGCTTCCTCGCGGCTGGGCATCTTTTCTGTTAAGGCAAGCAATACCCTTTGTGAAAAGACCAGCCCATGGGTCATTTCAATATTCTTCTTCATCCTTTCAGTGTTGATTTTCAGATTCGAGAGCGTATGGTAGAGTCTGTCCAGCATATAATGCAGAAGGATTGTGGAATCCGGTATTATTATCCGCTCTACCGACGAATGAGTGATATCTCGCTCATGCCATAAAGCTATATTTTCCATAGCAGCCATAGAATTTGCCCTCAATACGCGCGCCAAGCCAGCGAGCCTCTCACACGTGATGGGATTTTTCTTATGGGGCATGGCGGATGATCCCTTTTGCCCTTTCGTAAAACCCTCTTCCAATTCGAGAATCTCGGTGCGCTGAAGGTTGCGGATCTCGGTTGCGATTTTCTCCACAGTACCGCCGATTATCGCCAGAATGGAAAGAAAGTGGGCATGCCTGTCTCTTTGAACCACCTGCGTGGAGACTTCCGCCGGCTTTAGCCCGAGCTTCTCGCAAACCGCCTCCTCCAATTCAGGATCGGTATTGGCAAAATTCCCAACCGCCCCCGATATTTTGCCGGTCGCCACATCCTTGATAGCGAAATCAAGTCTTTTTAAATTACGAGTAGTCTCCGTGTACCAGAGCGCAAGCTTAAGACCAAACACAGTCGGCTCCGCATGGACCCCATGGGTACGCCCGATACATACGGTTTTTTTATACCGGGGTGCTTCTGTCCTGAGGAATTCCGCAATCGACTTCAGCTTCTTTTTGATCAGAAGGCCGGCCTGCTTCATCTGACATGCCAGAGAGGTATCGAGGATATCCGACGACGTCAAACCGACATGGATATATTTCGATTCATTTCCGACGTTTTCAGCGACGTTTGTGAGAAAGGCGATAACATCGTGATTCACCTCAGCCTCTATTGCTGCTATTCGGTCGATATCAAAACTTGCCTTCCGCTTGATAACTGAGACGGCTTCCGATGGGATCTCACCCCGCTCGGCCATGACCTCGCAGACGGCTATCTCTACTTTCAGCCAAGTGGCAAACTTATTTTCATCAGACCAGAGAGCCGCCATCTCCGGCATTGTGTAGCGGCTGATCATTGTTTCTTTACCTTCTCCCAGTCGGCCAGGAATTTTTTGAGCCCTGCATCGGTTAGAGGATGGTTCAATAGCTTATCAATTACCGCGAAAGGCATGGTAATAATATCCGCTCCGACCAGAGCCGCTTCCACCACATGCATGGCGTGGCGAACCGACGCCACCAGCACCTCGGTCTCGAAACCGTAATTATCGTAAATGGTTACGATTTGCTCTATAAGATCCATGCCGGAGGTCGAGATATCATCCAACCGTCCTATGAACGGGGAGATATAGGTAGCACCGGCCTTGGCGGCAATCAGGGCCTGAGTGGGCGAAAAGCAAAGGGTCACGTTAACCTTAATCCCCTCGGTAGTCAATTTCTTTATAGCTGTGACCCCGCTGCGAATTATGGGGACCTTTATCACGATATTATCGGCGATCTTTGCCAGGTCGTGTGCCTCTTTGAGCATGCCGTCGGTGGTTGTTGCAGTCACTTCCGCCGATACCGGACCGTCTACGATGCTGCAGATCTCCTTCAGGACATCCAGGTATGGTTTATTCTCTCTTGACAGCAACGTCGGATTGGTCGTGACACCGTCAAGTATCCCCATCTCCTGGGCAGTTCGTATTTCGTCCGTGTTGCCGGTGTCGATAAAAAACTTCATAATTTAAACCCCTTGTATTGTACGCCGACCAGATATAGACCGCTGGCGGGCGCAATAAATTTCGCTTTTTCATCAACTTTTGATCTTAACATCATTTTAAATCGAGATAGTTCCATCTTTCCATCGGCTACCGCTGCCATGGTTCCCACGAGCAGCCTGACCATGTTATGCAAAAACCGGTCGGCGGCAATATCGAATCGTAAATACCCTGCATAGCGAGACCAATCCGAGCGTATAATTCTGCAATTGTTGCTGGGTCTCCGTGATTTGACTTTGCAGAAATTGTCAAAGTGATTCGATCCCCTCACCAGTACAGCCATCTTTTTTAGCAAGGGCAGGTCGCACCGCCTGCCAAGTATCCATGAAAAGCCTCTGTTTAGAGCCGATGGTTTCTCCGATATCAAATAACGATAGCTTCTGCTTAAAGCATCGCGGCAACAATTAAAATTCAGCGGGACCTCACGGCAGCCGGTTATAACAATATCGGCGGGGAGCATTCTGTTTAGTCTATTCATAATACCACCTGCGCTCATACGATTCGATGTGCGGAAGTTGGCATATTGAGCCAGGGCGTGTACACCGGAGTCGGTTCGCCCCGAGCCGACCGGCTTAATATCTTCTCTTAAGAACGTCTGTAAGTTCTCCTTCAACACGCCTTGCACTGTCCTTCCTCTGGCTTGAATCTGCCAGCCCACAAAATCAGTCCCGCGGTATTCCATCCGCAAAAGGATATTCCGCAATTTCAATACCGCCATCCCAAACCAAGAATCATCACTGAAATAAAGATTATAAACATGCCTGAAGCCGAAAACCGTACCGGCGGGAAAACGGCTTTTGCATATCTGGTGGCATATCCCTTGACGCTCAGTGCCATCGACGTGGACTCCGCTCGCTTGAAAGCATTGACAAAAATCGTCCCCATCAATTGAATCGCCACCCGCGCCCTTTTTTTCATTCCCCCTTCAAAGCCTAATCCCCTGGTTCTGAAGGCAAGCAGAGTCATTCTGCCTTCCCTGGAGAGATCGGGGAGAAATCGCAGGGCCAGAGAAAACGAAAGGGCAAAAGACGATATTAACCTGCAGGCAGGGCCCGAATAACGCGCCGCCCGCTCCAGCGGTCTCGTTAACTCGAAGGGATCGACTGTTAAGAGTATTACATATGCGGCATAGGCAAACGCCACCAGCTTGGCCCCATAAAACAAACCTGCTCTGGCTCCTTCGACTGTGGCGGTCAAAAACAAAATCGAAAAAAGCCGTCTGCCGGAATGGGAAAACAGATGCAAAACAAATATAAACGCAAACAGCAATACAACCAGCCGCGCCACCCGGATAATGGATTTGGGGTCCTTCCCCCAGATGAGTAACGCTGAAACTGCCGCCAGAATCATTATCAGAATAGTAAGAGAGTCAGTAGCCATGACCGATGCTGCAGCCACAGAGACGGCGAAGATGAATCTCGACAATGATCCTGCTCTCAAAATCGCTTTCCTCCAGACAGCTTAAACGGATTTCCCCAAATCTTTAAGTTAACACATTTTCGCCGAATATTCAAGCATGGCATTTGTATGGTAGTGTCCTAATTTGAAAGTGATGCTTAAAGAAGACCGGGGGGCAAATTGAACCTACGAATTATGTCACTTATGTAATTCTTATTTATTTCGGTTGCTTCACCATGACAAATTATGGGAAATGAGGCAGGCCTACCGAGGATATCGGGATGGAAAATTATACGATGACTTCCCTTACCACGTTCGGTAAATACTTCAAAACGAGAATCATATTTTTTTAGGATTTTTGTTAATTCACGAAATTTGTGGGGATTACACCTGGGCAACCGCAAAATCCGTTTCTGACAAATTCATAGGCCACGGAATACAGGTAACTTCTCGCCTACTATCTACCTTATCTTGCCAAAAAAATCCTTCCAGCTTTGATTGCAATTGATTATTGTATATTTCAAATATCTGAGGGGGCGCAGGCTTGTAAAGAAGTAAAGGCTGATTCTTAAATTGGGCAAAACTGATCTGCATTGCCGTAAGCTCCTCTAAATTATCAAGAGCAGCCTCAAATGAGTCCCCATAACCAACCAAATCCGTTTCGAGGCAATGGGCCGCCCAGGATCCACCGGATTTTACGTACCCTAAGACACGTAAGTAAAGATTAACCTCTTTTGAATTTTCTGATTCCATAGACACCTCACTATACCAATTATCGGCAGAAAAAGTTCCGCATCTTACTATTGTTAATATAATCACTGATCTATACGTGTCAAGCCAAAAGCAAATGGGATAAGTAAATATCTTGACAATACTGCCAAAATTAAGTCCTTCTCTTGCATCCAGTTTTTTGAATTGGGACAACGCCAATTATCCGGATTCCCCGACATGATGCTCCTTGCCGTAGCCGGGCAAAGACGCTATTTTAGCGCCCATGTCTCATGACGACCCGAATTTTAAGAGAAATTTCACTTTCGGCGTTCTAAACGGCACGTTCTTCATGGC
>SDBT01008396.1_pt1 | contig 16882 bp, 16 predicted proteins | sample 2277101 | NCBI WGS metagenome assembly SDBT01 (sample SAMN10404973, study PRJNA504765) | marine sediment metagenome | isolation source: marine sediment core GS10_PC15, 103 cmbsf | place: Arctic Ocean: Southern Knipovich Ridge | collected 2010
CTTCATCAGTAGGATGCAGCATTATTATCTTCTCAAAGGCCTCGATTGCCTGCTCCTTCATATCCAGTTTTTGGTTAATTTTTCCTAAGTATTTCCAGCTTAGGATGTTATCAGGGATGGCTTCGACTACCTTGGTAAATTCATCCCGGGCCTGTTCATTCTCTCCCTTTTCGTAATAAGCCCGGCCAAGCGGGACTCTCCCACTCAAGTAATTGGGGTTGTGCTCCAGCCCTTCCTCGCAGACGTGGATGGCTTCATCGTATAGTCCACCCTTTATGTATTCATCAGCCAGGCGGACAAAGACCTTAGATTTAGGATCTTCCCGCAACATTTCCATATATTTCTCTACCTGGGGGGAGAGGGCAAGACTCGGCTCCTCCTCTTTTTCAACTACTGGAGGCTCGACAGGAGCAGTAGGCTCTGGCGGAGCAGTCGTTGGCGCTGATCCTTCCTCATAGCCCTCAACCGTGATGATGTTCTGGCAGTTGGTGCATGCGATCTTTCCCTTCTTTTGTTCCACTTGGCTATCATCCACCATATACATTGCCTGACATTTATCACACTTGACTAACATCTATCCTCCCATAATTTAGGGTAGTGAACCTATCCTTTTCCCCGATCTCCTAAGGTCTGTCTCAGCTTCACTAAGAACTGCTCTTCCTGAAGGTGGAGGTCAATGAGCAATCTTAAAGAGCCTCTTTCCTGCTTTGTCTTGAAAAACTTATTGAGTATGTCCTGGATAGGCTGGCTAACCTCAATAAACTCAATTCCCATTCCCGGGACATATCCATCCTTCTTTGCCTGCTCCTTGGTGACCCGGTGAATTACCTGTCCCTTTAACTTAAATTTATCGCGAATGCCCGGTAGGAAAAAATCCAAGAATACCTCTGAACCTAAGGGGAATGGTTTATTTGCTTCCGCAAAAAGCCCGCCGGCACTGATATCCCGGGTAAAACGAGTTGAGAAGCTACCTCCCTCCAGGCACTTCAGTTCAATCTTTATTTCTTTACGAGGAAATTTTCGCCGTTCCTTCCTTTCTGGATTATTCATCTTAATATAATATTATATTATCATATCAAAAACCTCAACTACTTTTTTTATCCGGAGTTGCTAAATCTCCTCCCATAGAAAAAGCTGCTCTTCTACCTTTTCGGGGGATTCGAGCTTGCTCTGAGGATAGTGCCTTCCATTCAGGGTAACAAAATTTTTCGCTCTTTTTACTACTACTCCCAGTTTCTTGAGCTGCTCCAGTTCCTTTATTTTTGAGTGCCTACGGGCCTCGATAATCCTCTTTGAGGAAATCTTCCCTATCCCGGGGACCCTCATCAGCTCCCAGAAAGATGCCTTATTTATCTCTAAGGGAAACCAATCTCGATGCCGTTCGGCCCAGGCAAGTTTGGGGTCTATCTTTTGGGGCAACTCCCCTTTTTTGTCAAAGGGGAGCTCTTCGGGGCTAAAATGGTATTTGCGGATAAGGAAATCAGCCTGATAAAGCCGGAACTCTCGCCAGGGAGAACAGGGGGAATTGTTCTCCAGAGGGGTTCCTTTCAGAGGAGTAAAACCGCTGTAATAGACCCGCCACAGTTTTAAATCCTTATAGAGTCTATCTGCTAATCCGATTATCTCCTGATCAGTCTCTCCGGCTGCGCCCACCACCAACTGGGTAGTAATTCCCGAGGGAAGGGGATTGTGCTTATTGATCCGGGAGATCTCAGTTAGTCCGGAAAGAAGCTCTTTCTGGAAGTCCTTTGAAGGGGAGATCTTATCCAGATATTGCTGTCCTGGTACCTCCAGGTTCAGTGAGACCCTATCACTGAGTCGGGAGATCCGCTCAATCAGATCGCTGTGGGCCCCCGGAAGGCTCTTGGTATGGATATATCCCCGATACTGGTACCGGTGACGGAGGATCTGTACGGTCCTGAGCATTTCTTCCTGGCTTTGGTCAGACCCTTTAAATATCGCCGAAGAGAGGAATAACCCATCCACCAGGCCCTTCCGGTAATATTCCATAAATAGCCGGGCGAGCTCCGCGGGCTTGAAGGTAATCCGGGGGAAATCCCGGTCCTGACGGTTGGCACAGTAAAAGCAGTTACCTTCGCAGGCGTTGGTCTGTAAGACCTTAAAGAGACGGAAACAGCGGCCCCCTCCTGCCGCCGGGTAAATAAAGTGAGACCGGCGGGCTTGCTTTCCGGGAGAAGAGAGGACGGAAGGAAAGCCGCAGACATCGAATCGGGCAGTTTCCCCCAGGATCTGAAGCTTGGAGGTTGGGTCTCTACTCTTAGTGAAGCTCACCATTAGTTGGCTTTATCGAGTTTTTATTATCTTACCATATTGCGGGATTCTTGAAAAGTGGGAGCGAGCTCCAGCCTGTGGGAGCGAGCTCCAGCTCGCGAAATTCGAGACCTGGAGGTCTCTCCCACAATTTGGAGGTTTCTCCCATCTGAATGTAGGGGCCGACCTCTGTGTCGGCCCGATAAAGGATAGCGGGGGCTTTCGAGCCCCGGTATTTAGTCCGCCTTGTAGGGGTGGATCTCCGTGTCCACCCCTATTCCTTTGACTCCGCCGGGGGGCGGGGCTCAGGATAAGATTCCCCTCTCCCCCGTATGTCCTGAGGAGCTTTGTCCTGAGGCACTCGAAGGGCGAAGCGTCTCGAAGGAGGGGAGAGGGGAAGAGCCTGTCCTGAGCTTGTCGAAGGAGTGAGGAGGATAGAAAAAATGCTACAACGCAAATTCCTTGATGCAATCGCGGGTTGACAGGAATCTATTTCTCTGGTAAAGATTGCTATACTGTAAAGGTCAGGAGGGCTTAGAATGGGTAAAACCGGGATTGTTGTTGACAGTCGCTACCTTGACCATGAAATGGGTGCTTATCATCCCGAGAGCCCGGAGCGGCTGAGGTATATCTATCAGATGATAGAGGCGGAGGGGTTTTCTAAGAGCTGTGAGCAGATTCCCTCACGGGAGGCAACCAGGGAGGAGATCGGAATGGTTCATGACAGCTCCTACATCGAAAGAGTTGCCAGTACCGAGGGCAAAAGCGTGCAGCTTGATCCGGACACTTCTACCTCACCTAAATCCTACCTGGCAGCCAAACTGGCAGTGGGAGGGGCCCTTAACTGTGTTGAGGAAGTCCTAACCGGTAAAGTCAATAATGCCTTTGCCCTGGTTAGGCCTCCGGGACACCATGCCGAGAGGAATCGGGCAATGGGGTTTTGCCTGTTTAACAACATTGCCGTTGGAGCAAGATGGGCACTACAAGAGGCTTCCCGGCAACGAGTTCTGATTGTTGACTGGGACCTTCATCACGGAAATGGAACCCAGAATACCTTCTACGCTGATCCTCAGGTTTTATACTTTTCCACTCATCAATTTCCTTATTACCCGGGCAGTGGGGATGTCGATGAGATAGGAACAGGGAAGGGAGAAGGCTTTGCCGTTAATGTTCCTCTGCCGGTAGGCCAAGGGGATGAAGAATACCGGACCATCTTCGAACAACTGCTTAAGCCTATTGCCCTGGAGTTTAAACCGGAGATAGTTTTAGTCTCAGCAGGATTTGATATCTATTACGGAGACCCGTTAGGGGGGATGAGGGTAACGCCTGAGGGTTTTTCCGAGTTGACCAGAGCTCTGATGGAGATCGCTGATGAGTGCTGTGAGGGAAAGGTGGTAATAACCCTGGAAGGGGGATACGACCTGGAGGGGTTAAGAGATTCGGTAAAAATGGTGCTGAAGGCTTTGCGGGGAGAGTTGGGGGAGGTTATTGAAAAAACTGAACAGTGCAATCAGGTCACCCAGAGAATTATTGAGAGGGTGAGCGAGGTTCAGAAAGGCTACTGGAAAAGCCTTTAGTCTCCCTGCAATTCGGGTATAGAGGAAAAATTTAGAGCCCCCCTTTATTGCCTGTCCTGAGCCTGTCGGAAGAATATCTAATGTCAAATGTCAAAGCTCAAAGTTCAAATGAAATCCAAAATCCAAATGACAAATTCATTTACTTCAGGGAATGGCAGGGAGTAGCAAGGAATAGCCCTGATGAAGTAGTAAAAGGCACACTTCACAGGGCTGGCAGGGAATAGCAGGGACTTGAACCCTTGAATCCTATCTATTGGCATTTGGATTCAATCCCGCGTATACGCGGGACAATTCGTGATGAGTCTTTATTTCCTTTCCTAAAAATATGAAGAGATACCGGTTAATTGACCACACCGCGGATATGGGGATTATCGCTTATGGCAGAGATGAAAAGGAGCTTTTTGCCAATATCGCCTTTGCTCTTTTTGATAATATCACTGATTTAAAGGCTGTCCAGGAAAATGAGACAGTGGGAATCGAGGTCAAGGGAATGGGCTGGGAGGAGCTACTGCTCAACTGGTTACGGGAATTGCTCTATCTCCAGCAGGTAAAAGATTATATTTTTAAGAGATTTGAGCTGAGGGAACTCAAGGAAAATCACCTGGTGGGAGAAGCTAACGGTGAAAAGTTCAATCCTCAAAGACATCGAATGAAATTAGAGGTTAAGGCGGCAACCTATCATCAATTGCAGGTAAGAAAGAATGAGAATGGCTGGCAGGCCCAGGTGATTTTTGATGTATAATCAAAGAATGGTTATTAGTTATCAGGTTGTGCTGCTCGCCCCGTAAAAAATTCTCGATATATATCGAAGGTAATCACATTTAGCAACTTATTTCTACGGGGCTCGTTTCGTCTTTTCCTTCGACCCCGCCACAGGCGGGGTCGAAGGACAAATAGTTCGGATGCTTACGCATAATCTAGTGCTCTGTGACATTAATTCTTGCTCGTTCAAGACTCCCCCCTCACCTCATTCCTCTCCCCCCAGGGGAGAGGAATGAGTAAACAGTAACAGTAAAAAGTTCCCTCTCCCCAATGGGGAGAGGGTTAGAGCCTGTCCTGAGCTTGTCGAAGGAGTGAGGGGGGATTGGGCAAAAACTAATGTTACTGAGCACTAGGATAAAAAATCATGCATTGAAAAAAGAGGGTCTGAGAAGGCCTCAGGGGGAAAGATGAAGATCGAGAAGATTGATGATTATCGCTGGCGGATCCCTAAAGATGGAGGGATGCAGGTGGAAGGGATGATCTATGCGGACAAAAAGATGCTGGACGAACTCCGTACCGACCAGAGTCCCCAGCAGGTGGTCAATGTTGCCCATCTGCCCGGGATCATTAAATATTCTCTGGCAATGCCCGATATTCACTGGGGATACGGCTTCCCCATTGGGGGGGTAGCGGCCTTCGATCTGAAGGAAGGAATTATCTCCCCGGGAGGGGTAGGCTACGATATCAATTGCGGGGTTCGGCTGGTGCGCACTGAGCTGCATCGAAAGGATATTGAAAAGAGGTTGAGGGAAATAGTAGAGGCATTATTTCGAAGTATCCCCACCGGCGTGGGATCCAAAAGCCAGATGCGGCTTAGTTTGGCCGAGGAGAGGAAGGTGCTTATTGAGGGAGCTAAATGGGCGGTTTCCCAGGGCTACGGCCGGCAGGAGGATCTGGAATACATTGAAGAGGGGGGGACAATGGAGGGGGCAGATCCGGATCTGCTCAGTGATCGGGCACTGGAGAGGGGAAGGCCCCAACTTGGTACCCTGGGATCAGGAAATCACTTCGTGGAGGTGGGCTATGTAGAGAAGGTCTTTAATGATAAGCTCGCTCAAGCGCTGGGACTTTTTCCGGATCAGGTGAGTGTGCTTATTCATACCGGTTCAAGGGGATTAGGGCATCAGGTATGCGATGATTATATTAAGGTTATGATTCAGGCTTCCCGCAAATACGGGATTGAACTGCCGGACAGACAGCTCTGCTGTGCTCCTCTTGGCTCGGAAGAGGCCAAAAGATATATCGCCGCTATGATCTGTGCGGTTAATTATGCCTTTGCCAACCGCCAGATGATCACCCACTGGCTCCGGGAGGCCTTTGAGAAGCTTTTCAAGCTCTCTCCCCGGGATCTACGGATGGATTTAGTTTATGATGTCTGCCATAATATTGCCAAGTTTGAAACCCATATTATTGACGGTATAGAGAAGAAGGTTTGTGTTCACCGTAAGGGGGCTACCCGGGCCTTCGGTCCGGGTAGGAAGGAAGTACCCGCTCGCTACCGTCCCCTCGGACAGCCGGTTCTTATTCCCGGGGATATGGGGAGATGTTCCTATGTCCTGATGGGTACCCAGAAGGCAATGGAAGAGACCTTTGGTTCCACCTGTCACGGGGCCGGAAGGGTAATGAGCCGAAAGCGGGCAATAAAAGCTGCCCGGGGAAGATCAATTTCCCGGGAGCTGGAGGATCAGGGGATTTATGTCCGGGCGACCGGGAGGGAGACCTTAGCTGAGGAGATGCCGGAGGCCTATAAGGATGTCTCTCAGGTAGTGGAAGTCGTTCATAACGCCGGAATTTCCCAAAAAGTGGCTCGGCTCAAACCGCTGGCAGTAATTAAGGGCTGACCCCCTCAGCTTTTTTGAAGTTGGACATCCTAACATAAGTTTTTAGGTATTCTAAAGCCTTTTCTAACTGATAATCTTCTATCTCTTCACTCTCCTCCTCTACTTCGCCATCTTTCTCCTTTTTGCTTATCTTTTCGTCTTCGGCTTCTTCAGGATGACGGACTTGCTTAGGGACCTCAATAATTATATCCGGGGTAATCCCTTCATCATGGATTGAGGAGCCATCAGGGGTATACCATTTAGCAGTGGTCAACCGCAGCCCCATGCCCTCTCCGAGAGGAAAGATCGTTTGAACTGAGCCCTTACCGAATGTCTTGGTTCCCATTATTACTGCTCGCCCGTTGTCTTGGAGGGCTCCGGCGACGATCTCCGAACCGCTGGCAGTTCCCTTATTCACCAGAACAACCATCGGGTAGTTAGAGTGAGAATTCTTCTTGTGGGCAACTCTCTTAAGATTTGAACTGGGAGTTCTTCCTTCAGTGTAAACAATAAGCCCGGAGTCAAGAAAGCAATCGGCAACCTTAGCCGATTGCTCCAGAAGCCCACCGGGATTCCTGCGTAAATCCAGGACCAGACCCTTCAATCCCCCGTTGGATTCTAATTCTCTGAGAGCCTTCTCCAGATCCTGACTGGTTCTTTGCTGGTATTGGCTAATTCGGACATAGCCGTAACCATCCTCCAACATCTTAGATTTAATACTCGGGATTTTGATGACACCCCGGGTAATAGTAAACTCGCGGGGTTCGGTAAACTCTTCCCTCATTATCGTAATAGTTACTTCTGTTCCCTTGGGACCTCGGAGTTTCTTGACCGCATCCATTAGAGTTATGTCCTTTGTGGTCTCTCCGTCGATCTTTATAATCTTATCCCCTTCTTTAACTCCAGCCTTGAATGCCGGAGTGTCATCGATAGGGGAGATTACGGTAAGAACTTCATTACGGATGGCGATTACAATGCCCAGTCCCTCAAACTTCCCCTTGGTATCTACTTGCATCTCCTGGTAAGCGTCAGGAGTCAAGAGGGCAGAGTGAGGGTCAAGCTTTTTCATCATCCCCTTTATGGCTGCCTGGATCAGTTCCTCGGTATCAACTTCCTCCACATAGAGCTTCTTCACCTTGTTCATGACATTGGTAAAGACTTTTAACTCTTCGTAGGACTCCTTTGCGCTGGCAGATTTTTTCTGGCCTGCTTCACTACCGATCAAACCGGCTAATACTACCAAGAGCAAGGCAATCATAGTTATCTTTTGATTTTTACCGGACATATTTCCTCCCTTTTTCATCTCCCTTGATTTAGAATCTGGTAGTGAACCTATCCTTCGACAAGTATCTTACCGAGTTTTATCAACCACTGAAGGGTCATAACCAAGAACCTCAATCTTTTGGCTTTAGCCACACTAAGGGATCCTGTGGTCTGCCGTGGTGGCGGATTTCTAAGTAAAGCCGAGGACCCTCGAGGGAGCCAGTATCCCCCACCAAAGCCACAGGCTCCTCCTTCCCGACCTCGTCCCCTACAGCTTTCAGGAGCCTGGAAGCATGGGCGTAAAGGGTATAATAGCTTTCTCCGTGATCAATAATAATGATCTTACCGTAGCCCTTAAACCAGCCAGAATAAAGAACCTTCCCCGGGTGAATTGCTTTAATCTCGGCACCCTCAGGAGCCTCAATATCGATTCCTTTATGGAAGGTAGCGGTGTGAAATCGGGGATTTTCCCTCCTCCCGAAAAAACCCACTACCTTTCCTTCGGTAGGAAAATCAAGCATTCCCATCCTCCAGGCAAATCTTGTCCCTTGATCTCCAGTAGTCTCCTCAGCCTTATTCTCAAGATCGACAAGTAGCCGGCTAAGTTCCCGAGAAGCTTCCTCCAGTTCTTGCAAGGCCTCCAGATGGAGCTCTTTCTTTTTCCTAATCTGGCTTAATAGAAAGGCCTTATTTCCCCTCTGCTCATCCACCTGCCTAATCTTTTCCTTAAGCTTCTTTCCCAGCCCGTTCAATTCCTGCTCCTTTTCCTTGAGGGCTTTTTGCTCCTGGTCAAGCAGCTCCAGGTTATTAAGATAATCCGCCAGAACTTCCCGATCGTATTGGATGAGAAGCTTGGTAAACTTGTATCTTCGGGAGAGATCGGAAAAGGAATTAGCCGCAAAGAGGATCTGGATCATTCCCCCTTTATTTAGTTTGTACATAGCTACTGTTCGAGCCTTTACTATACTCCTTTGATGCTTGAGCCTTGAGCGCAGTTGATCAATCCTCAAGGTAGTGGCAGTGATATTTTCCTCTACTGTTTTCAAATTCTTTTGAGTCCTTCTTAATTCCTTATCTTTTTCGCTTAATTTCCTCTCAATCCGGTCTAACTTGGAAAGGACGGAGGCTTCCTGTAGCTTTACTTCCTCCACCACCTTCCCCTTCTGTTCTATCTGTCGCTGAAGCTCTCGCAGCTCTTGCTTACTTTTAAATACCTCCTGCTCGGTCGCGCTAGCCTTTGCCCCGACTCCAATCTGATCGGAAGCTGAGCTGCTAAAGAAGATCAGCAAGGAGATCGTAATCAGTTGTCCCAACTTAAACTACTCAATTGGTACCAGATTCCTGCTCATTACGAATTGCTGTGGGTAAACAATCAAATCCAAATGTGAATAGATAGGATTCAAGGGTCCTTCCCTGCTATTCCCTTACATGTCGTTGCGAGGGCGAAGCCCGAAGCAATCTCGTCGGGTTTGCTTCGCTTCGCTCGCAACTTCGGCTATTCCCTGAAGTAAAAGCTTACGTTTTTAAATACCGGCCCAGGGAGGTAAGGCTTCCCATAAAACCCAGTAACATCCCTCCGAGCAAAATCCAATAAATGTGATTCCAGGGCAAAAAAGTTAGGCCTCCGGCACCCAGGGATAAGCTTAGCATTAGAGAAAACTCATGGATCAAAAACTTATAGAGACCATATAAAATTACCATTGCGATTGAGGCACCGGCTAATCCCTGCAGAATTCCCCCGATGAAAAAGGGAACCTTAATGAACCAGTTGGCGGCTCCCACCAGCTTCATTATCTCAATTTCTTCCTTGCGAGCATACACACCGAGCTTAATAGTATTGGAAACAATAAAGATTGCCGCCAAAATAAGGAGCCCCCCGATAAAGAAGGCCGCCAAGCGAAGAAGGTTGAGAAAGGTAGAGAACCTCTCTACCCACCTCTGCCCATACTGGAGATCGTTAATTTCTTTAAAATTCTTAAGCCTACCGACGACCTCTGCTGCCTTTTCCAAGCTTTGAAAATCTTTTTGAAGCTGAATCTCCCAGGAGGCGGGCAAGGGATTTGAATTTAATCCCTTCAGGAGCCCATTCTGTCCTCCCAGCTGCTCTCGAAAAAGCTTCAATGCCTGGTCTTTGGAGGTAAAAGACAGCTCCTTTATCCCTTTTATTCCCAGGATCTTTTCCTTGAGTTCCTTCAACTGCTCCGGGGAGGCCCCGTCGTTTAAATATGCGGTAATCTGTATTTTTTCGCTCCAGTTCTGGAGAAAAGAATTCAAATTAAGGAAACATAGCCAAAAGGTGGACAGGATCAAAAGCGTGACGGCTATTGTGCTGATGGTGACCAGATTAATAAAAACATCCTGACGAATGTTCTGCCCCACCCTTTCGAGAAAGTAGATTGCCCTTTCAAAGAACACCTTCTTCTTACTTCCACCTCCTCTAATTTAGCAATTTTCCCTTATCTAAAACCAAGGTTCTCTTGTGAAGTTTCTCCAATAAAGAGCGATCGTGAGTAGCTATCATTACGGTAGTTCCCCGGGCATTGATGTCCTTCAAAAGATTAATAATTTCTATGGTAAGATCAGGGTCTAAATTTCCGGTAGGCTCATCAGCCAGCAGAATTGCCGGGTCGTTAACCAGAGCCCGGGCAATAGCAATCCTTTGCTGCTCTCCTCCGGCCAGGCGTAAGGGCTTGGTGTTAATCTTATGCTGAAGACCGACCAATTTCAGGATCTTCCAGACCTTGCTTTTGATCTCCTTTCGCTTTGCCCCGATGACATCCAGGGCAAGAGCCACATTCTCAAAGACTGTGCGGTTATTAAGGAGTTTAAAATCCTGAAAGACCACGCCGATATTTCTCCTTAAATAAGGGATACTTGACTCTCTGATCCTGGCGATATTACGCCCGTTGACCAGGATCTGCCCCTTGGTTGCCCTTTCGGCACAGAACAGCAACTTGAGCAGAGTCGTCTTACCGGCCCCACTCGATCCAGTAAGGAAGACAAACTCCCCCTTATCCACCATGAGGTTTATATCCTCTAAAGCATTGGTGTTTCGGAGGTAAGATTTGTAGACATGGAACATCTGGATCATATTACTTCTTTTCTGACTCCTCCACCAGATAATCCAGGATCACTTCGTCCAGGCTTCTATCCGAGAGGAGATCGTCCCCGAATTGTTCAGCTCTCTGTTCCTCTTTTTTTATCTGCTCAGGAGTGAAGGTCTTGGGTAGGGCTGATTGGACAAGAGGGTTCTCATCATAGATTCCTGCCAGGAGGTCTTTCATCGTCTGCTTATGTTGTTCCTCCATTATCTCTCTTACCACATTGTCCAACTGGTCTGCCTTAATAATGTCGTCATAATTGACCTTCTTGGTGGCTACGACATTGCCGCCAATGAATATATGGGTGATAACATGCGGGTTGGCAACCCCGCTATCTTCGGTCTGGATATGGAACATAACGCCTTTATATTTAATGTTATGATTAAATCCCGGTATCATCGCTTACTCCATCTATCATTAAATTATAATTATCACGATTCGGCTTTCCGTGCAAGGATAAAATTACTGGAGTGACCAAATCCCCGAAGGGAGACTTTTTTCGTGTAATTCGTGAAATTCGTGGTTCAAATCCCAAAAGGGAAAATTTCTTCGTGTAATTCGTGAAATTCGTGGTTCAAATCCCAATCCGCCGTAGTCCCGATGGACATCGGGACGGAGGCGGACTATATTTCCACTACCATTCCATCATAGGCTAACTCGGTGCCCTCCGGCAGCTCTCGATTAACCTCTTTATAGTCAAGTTGGTGACCCATATGGGTAAAGATTGCCCTTTGGGGCTTTAACTCCTTCACCACCTTCAGGGCTCCCTCCAGGTTAAAATGGGTGGGGTGAAACTGATAGCGGAGGGCATCGAGGATAAGAAGTCTGAGATCCTTAAGCAGGGGCTTTGAATCTTCAGGGATCCCACTGCAATCAGAAAGATAAGCAGCGTCTCCAAACTTATAGCCGAAGATTATCGGATTTCCGTGCAGTATTTTAATGGGAACGATATCCAGCCCGTAGAGGTTGAATTTGGAAGAAACAAAGTGCATCTTTAAGATCGGCTTTCCTCCACCGTCGAAGTTATTGTTAAAGATGTAGGAAAAGATCTGGCGAATCTGACTTATCGTCTCCTCGCTTCCATAACAGGGGATCTCCGAGAGCTGGATAAAGTTGAAGCTTCTAAGCTCGTCGATTCCGTGGATGTGATCCGCATGAGTATGGGTAAAAAGAACGGCATCAATTCGTTCTATCTTATTAGCCAGGGCCTGAAATCTCAAATCCGGAGAGGTATCAACCAGGATATTTTTCTGATTATATTCAACCAGCAGGGAGGCCCGGGTTCGCTTGTTTTTGCTATTGGTCGAAGTGCAAACCTTACATTTACAACCGATCAGGGGCACTCCGGTAGATGTGCCACAGCCTAAAAAAAGGATTTTCAACTCAATCTTCCCTATAATAAAAAGCCACCAAATGCCAAAAAATGTCAGTGGTTTGTCAATATATTATAAATTATACCAGCTTATCCGTCCATTGACAATTATCTTCCATTTGGATTTCTTCAAAATTTTGTGTCTTTACTTGTCCTGAGCCTTGTCGAAGGATGGGAGCCGCCTCTGTCCGCCTATGGTGGATAAGGCGGATTGAAATATGGATGGGCGGGGCTTGTAGGGGCGGACACGGAGGTCCGCCCCTACAAGCCCCGGCTATCCAACATAAAACTTAAAGCATTTTTTAGGGGAACACCTGTTTTCTATTGAATTATCGCCTCAATTTGCTGTATAATTTACTAGATCCACGAAAATATACCCCTTTCCCCATTGGGTGTTTAGTTAGAGGATTATGACGGTGGATGCTAAAAAGGCAGAGGCGAGAGGAAGGCGAATTAAGGTAGGAGAAGTCACCTTTATCCCGATGTCCATCGGGGCAAACCCTCTCCCTCCAGGGGAGAGGGGACTATGAGGATATCTTTTTGTCAAAAGTTTGATGGGAGGATTATATATAAATATCAAGTACTTTTGTAGTAAATTAGATCCAGTTAACTTTACACTACCTCAAGTTTAAAAAGGAGGAGAGGGATGCTTATAGAAATTATGGAGGATTTAGTGATAGATGGATTAAGCTCCAAAATAAAGGATGAAGTAATTAAAGAGATAGCTTCCAAATTTAAGAAGGCAGGAGTAGTCAAAGATAAGAATAAATTTATTGAAGCTCTCCTGGCACGAGAAAAAATAGAAAGTACAGCAATTGGAGGGGGGATAGCTATACCCCATGCCCGTTCGGATACAGTAAAGAGATTAACCGTTGGTCTGGGTAGATCTAAAGAAGGAGTCAACTTCAATTCCTTAGATGGCAAGCCCACCAATTTGATTTTTATTATCGCATCTCCTGCCAATGTCAAGAAAGAGTATCTTCAGACACTGGCGCGAATTGCAAGAATCTGCAAGAATAATAAGACGAGAGAGGCGCTTATTAATGCTAAAAATAAACACGAAATTTTGGGGTTCATAAAGGGCTTTAATATTGGCTTGGGTAGACCGGAAGAAATAAAATTGAAGAAAGGAAGAACAGTTTATCCTAAATAAACGCTAGCAAGTTGATAAGATGAATATATTTTTAGCCTGTGGAATAATTTTCTTATTTGCTCTGGTTTCCTCCCGGTTATTGGGTCGCTTAAGATTCCCTGCGGTTACCTCCTATCTTCTATTAGGAGTTCTGATTGGCCCGTACGGTCTTAAATTACTGCCGGAAATTTTGCTCGAATCTACTGATCTGGTGGGTTACTTTGTATTGGGAATAATTGCATTCTCCCTGGGTGAAAATTTCTTATGGAAACAATTCAAGCAGATCGGTAGAGCAGTGGTTATTATCTCGTGTTTTGAAGCGGTTGGAGCTATGGGTTTAGTTACTTTGGGCCTTTTATTAATAAATCGCCCTGTTTCTGAAGCTATAGTTTTTGGAGGAATAGCAGCTGCCACCGCGCCAATGGCAACAGTTATGGTGATCAGGGAGTCCAGAGCCAAAGGTTCTTTTACCAACGCTCTGTTAAACATAGTAGCCATTGATGATGGGTGGGGGATAATTGCCTTTGCTTTTGCCGTGGCGGTAGCTAAGCTTCTAATTTCTCCTTCAAATATAGGAAATCCAGTTATTTCAGCTACTTATCATGCGTTTAGGGAAATATTTGGTGCACTAATTTTGGGATTTGCCCTGGCATCCCTGTCATCTATTCTATCGCGGTATGTGAAGGCTCAGGCCGATCTACTCATCTACACCCTGGGGTTCATTTTAGCTACTACTGGGATAAGCATATATCTGGGTTTCTCCCCTCTTTTAGCCAATATGTGTTTAGGGGCAGTAGTCGTAAATCTAACTAAAAGCCATCGTTTCTTCACTGTTTTGAGAAGAATCGATTGGCCCTTTTATCTTCTTTTCTTTGTGCTGGTCGGATCTTCCCTCGAGATTCCACTTTTGAAAAATTTAAGTCTTCTGGGAATTGTTTATGTAGTGGGCAGGATATTAGGCAAGTATACAGGTACCTACCTGGGCGGACAAATTGCGCATGTGGAAAGCAAGATGAAAAAATATTTAGGACTTGGACTTATACCGCAGGCTGGTGTAGCTTTAGGATTAGCTATTGTAGCTAAATCGGAACTTTCACAATTAGGTGATTTAATTTTTAATACCATTGTTGCTACTACCATAGTTTTTGAGATAATTGGGCCGTTCTGCACTAAATATGCTTTAAGTAAAGCAGGAGAAACAGGCAAATCTTAAAAAAAGGAGGGAATATGCACCTTCTTGTTATTATCCTCAACAAAGAGGAATTTCTGGACGATGTACTCTCAAGCCTGGTAGAAGTGGGGATAATTTATGCCACTGTGTTAGAATCAATGAGAATAAGTGAGGTCCTTAGCAATGATGTTCCTATATTTGCCGGCTTAAGAGAGATGATGGGAGGAGGCCAAGCTCATAATCGGGTAATAATCGCCCCTATCGAAAAGAAAGAGGTGGTGAGTGAATTATTAACAGTTTTGAAAGAAATAAACATTAATTTCCAAAAATCTGAGACTGGATTTCTCTTCACTATCCCGATTGAAGATTTCAGTGGCAGTCTTGATGATTCAGAAATTTAAATATTTCCCTGAACTAATTTTAACGCCTCTATTGTAGGGGCGGACCTCAGTGTCCGCCCGCCTAATCCGCCTAATGCGGAGGATTCGGGCCGATAGAGACATCGGCCCCTACATTCTTGCTGGAAAGCCCCGCCTATCCACTCTTTACCTAAAAAATGGGGGAAGTCCGGGGTCGTTATATGTTGAAGTTACTGCAAAACATGGTATAATTGGTATATGGGTAAAGTAATTTCGCATGACCGCGCAGAAGAGTCTATTGAGAATAAAGTGCGCTGGTTCCGTTCGCTTTCCCTTGAGGAAAGAATGGAGATGCTGTGCTCATTTACCGACTTAGCTATTACCATCAATCCCAAGCTTCAGGAGGCTGGTCGTGCTCAACAGACTTCAGGGCGTATTCAAGTCATTTCAACAACATGATGTAAAATACTTGGTAATCGGCGGAATTGCTACCGTCTTGCATGGTGTTCCGAGAGCCACTTTCGACCTGGATATCCTCATTGAGACAACACCCGGCAATGCCCAGCGTTTGCTTGATGCTCTGCTGGATGCCGGTTTCGGCACAGCATCTCTAACCACCGCTGATGATGTGCTTGCCAATGAGATAACTGTTTTCAAAGACAAAGTTCGGATTGACGTGCAGACATCAACTCCAGGAATTACCTTCCAGGATGCATGGATCAGAAAGGATACCATGGAGTATCACGGCCAGGTATTCTTTGTTGTTTCAAGGGATGACCTTCTGTCCTCAAAGCGAGCATCCGGCAGAGACATTGATCTTGAAGATGCTCGACTTCTTGATGTTCCTGACGAAGAAGACAACGCATAACGGCCGAGCTCACCGGGGTAATTTCTTTTGGGGACCTGCGTAGTGCCCTGTTTGAAGAGGAACTGGAAGAAATTATCGTTGCCGAGGATCTGGCCATTTCTCATCCGGTTACGGTATTTCCGAGCGATAACCTCTATGAAGCCCTCCATAAGATGCATCTTCACGATATTGCCCGTCTGCCGGTGATCAGCATCGGCCCCTACATTCTTGCTGGAAAGCCCCGCCTATCCACTCTTTACCTAAAAAAACGGGGGAACTCCAGATTGTATTCGCTTGACACCACACCGTTGAGGTGATACATTGTAATTATAATGGTATACCCTGAGGAGGCGCCGCCGTGATCAAGAAACTAACCAAGCATGGAAACAGTCTGGCACTCGTGATCGAGCGAGGCGTGCTCGATCTCCTGAAGATCAATGACGACACGCCGCTCGATATTTCCACCGACGGGCAGGTGCTTATCATCGCCCCCGTGAGGGATAGGAAGCGCAAAAAGGCGTTCGAGGAGGCCCTGTCGAAGACCAACCGGAGGTACGGCCGGGCGCTGAAGCGACTGGCGGACTGACAAGTGAATCCGACATTCCTTGGGCTTGATGAGGTCATCGAAATCCACCGCGACCAGATCGAGCGGTATGGCGGAGTTGTGGACATCCGGGACATCGGGCTTCTGCAGTCCTCCCTGGCGACGCCGGCTGTCCAGTTCGGCGGGCGTTATCTGCATAACGACATCTTTGATATGGCGGCGGCCTATCTCTTTCATATCGTCCAGAATCATCCGTTCGTGGACGGGAACAAACGAGCCGGTGCGGTGGCGGCGGTCGTTTTCCTGACGATGAACGGCGTGGAATTCGACGCCGATGAGGAAAGCTTTGAGGCTATCGTCCGATCGGTGGCAGAGGGGAAGACAGATAAGGCGGCCGCGGCTGAATTCTTCCGCAAGCACGCTCACGAATGAACCCCTACTCTACCCATTTCGTATAAGACCTTGAAGTCGAGCAATGCTGAAAACGCCCCCTTCTGCTCTCTAGAAATAGGGGACGTAATTAATAAATTGACTTTTGGATGAATTTGTTTAGCTTTCAATTATGCCACGCACGGGAAGATTACATGCCCCTGGGGTATTGCATTATGTGATGGTTCGGGGAATAGAGCTATGGGCAATGTTTCAGGATGATAAGGATCGGTC
>SDBT01008397.1_pt1 | contig 16880 bp, 17 predicted proteins | sample 2277101 | NCBI WGS metagenome assembly SDBT01 (sample SAMN10404973, study PRJNA504765) | marine sediment metagenome | isolation source: marine sediment core GS10_PC15, 103 cmbsf | place: Arctic Ocean: Southern Knipovich Ridge | collected 2010
CCAATCTATTTGTGCTATAGTATTCTTTTCTAAACGGAATACATTTCTCTCTCCAAAAACAATTTCACAATAGGATTTTGCACCAGTCTTGATAATATCATCACTATTTACTGAATCTCCGATTCTGCCAGGCTGATTATTGATAAATACTTCTCCCTCGATATATTCCAGAACACCTGTCCGCTGTATTACAGACGATTCTGACTGACCTCCGGCAATCAATTGACTTGAGGCTGTCAGGAATAGAAATAAAAACATTAAGATACAAGAACGGTCCATACGTTTTTTTCTCCTCCACTGTATCTATAATTCTATCATAGTTTTCTCAGGAAAGACTAAAAAATACACAGTATATGTGAAAAATTACGTCCAACAATGGAATTATCCTAAATCTGATATGATGTGACCTTTGTCAACTGTAAAAAATAAATATTTAAAATATTTCCTCCTTGAAACCTCGGGAAGAGAGGGAAGGATAGAGAAGCCCATTCACGGCGATAGACCAGACTGATATTCGCGGATTACTTCCCTTTAGGTAAAGGAAGCCCTGCAGGCCAATTGGATCGTCGGGAGCTGCCTCTGTCTAATGACAAGGATCAGCTGGTCGGCAAGTCCCCACATAGCTGCCTTCAGATTTTGTCGAGGATTCTCCTTTATCGCTTTAGTTTCTCTACCCCTCTCTCTGCCCGAAGTGGATTTTCTTTACTCCTTAATTACTAAATCGTTCTTCCATTTGTTCAATCGACATAACTAAAACAATCTGTTGAACTTCTTGCTTAGCCGTTTGCCTGCTTTGTTCGCATACGACACAACACCAACAGGCTGTCCTTTTCTCCTCGCCACCAGGCGCTTGCCCACTCCCCTGTCAAATCGGTAATGTCAGCTGGCCTCCACCAGGAGTCTTCGACCTCAACAACCATCGACAGTGCTGTCAGGGTTTCTATTCCTTTTAAGCACTTTAGTTTAGCAACCGGTTCCCGGTAGGTATCCCTCAAAGCGATCTCTTCTATCTTCTCATTCATCCCGCCTCGTAGGTATATGGATCGGCGTAACTTCGCCATTCCGAAGATTCCGAGCCAACTTCCGCGTATCACGCCTGCCTGTTTTTACACGCTCCTCGGTCTCAGACTCCGGATTTTTATCAGCACATTCGAGGCTCTCATGGGCTTTTTGCAGCTCAGTCTCTACCGTTTCCAGGGTTATCACTTCCTGCACTTTTCTTAACTTTTCGCGCTCTTCGGAAAATATCCAACGCAACCGCTCTGCCGAGATTTCGGTACTTTCGTACACTGTCACCGAGGCTGGTCGGGCAGCGATCCGAGATCATAATCTCGGACCGCTTCATACCAAGCGGCGACGTTCTCCACCGGCACATCGAAACTGATTGTATTCGAAGCTCCCAGAACCAGTCCGCCGCCGACTCCGCAGCGCTCGACGAGCTGGCGTGCCTCCTGCCGGCATTCCTCCGGGGTCCCGAAAGGAAGGGTCCGCTGCAGACTGCCGCAGCGATGCAGGGTTATTCGGGCCCCGAAATCCCTTTTCACCTCCTCGGGATTCATGCACTCCGGCTGAATTGGATCGATCACATCGAAGCCGATCTCGATCAGATCCGGCAGAATCGCCTGGATGTCCCCATCGCTGTGAATGAACACGTGTACCTGTGGATTTATCTCAAGACAGGAGCGAACGACCGCCACCAGCCGGGGCTTATCCACCTCTCGCCAACGCTCGGGGCCCATGACTACGCTGTTCTGCGTCGCAATATCCCCGTCGAATCCGATCAGGTCGGCCCCAGCTGCGGTGCAAATCCGCAGGATCTCGCCCTGAAGAGCGTAGATCTTGTCGTACAACTTTTCCACGAAAGGCCGGTTCAGAATGTAATCCATGAGTAGATTCTCCATCCCCCGAAGCAGCCATGCGGTCTTGTACGGCTGGCTGACCACAGTCCGGACGAACAGTCCCTGCTCTTTCCACAAACGGAATTTTTCAGGAAGATCCGGATCGTCTACAATGCTGTCCACCGTCGGGAAATCCAACTCATCGGGGTCCTCGGCATCGGCCAGCGGCCCACTGACCCACTCGACGAACTTTCCGTCGCTCCCGATACGGCGGACCACTCCCCAGGCATCCTGGAATGTCCGTTCGTCGAGCCGGATGTAATTCTGTCCGCCTCCCATCCACGGGCCGTCGATCCGCTCCGCCTGCTCCTCGAAGCCCGGAAAACAGACGTTCACTAATCCGTCTGTCTTGAACCGGTACATCTCTTCCGCGCCGAGTATTTCCAGCACCCGCTCAAAAGAGTCCACAGCGTAGTGCCGCATGAGCGCGTCCTTTACCTCAGCGCGCGCATCTATGATGGTGGGAATACGGTCCGGCAGCCTGTGGGCCATCGATTCGAGGATTCGCGTTCGCAGGTTCATCTTCTTTCTCTCCAAGAATTAAGCCTGTCTGAAAACAGTGAGTCCAGAAACTAAAAACAGAGACCCGTGTCTCAACCGAACAACCTCTTTAGTACGGGGAACGACTCCCTGAAACCGTCTTCGAAAGTCCCACCCGTAGGACGGTAGACACTTTCGTAACAAATCACCCGGTCAAACCCGTCTTTTTTGAAAGCACTGGCCAGCTTTTCAAGATAAGGGGTCAGGTCTCCCGTTCCTAACGGGCAGAACTTGACCGTTGCCCGAGCGATATCTGACATGCAATCCTTGATATGGATATGGGAGATATGCCCCTTGAGCTGTTCGTAGGCGTCAGGATAGGGAATATCGGTACAGTACAGGGTATTAGGGATATCCCAGATTACCTTGAGGTTTTTCGAGCCCATATCGTCGATGAACTTGCGCGCCAGGTAGCCGGAAGTGATCATGGCATTGTTGCCTGTCTCCACCGCCAGCGTGATACCTTCTGATTCGGCCAGCTTCACCGGAGGCTGCATCAACTCCAGGAGCTTCTCCCAGGAGCCGGTACTGGCAACCCACTTCTCGGCTCCGTTCTCGCCAAAAATAATCATTTCCTTCCGACCGCTCATGATCCGGACCGTGTCAACTTCCAAATCCCTGGCCATTGCGATGCAGCGTTTCAGACCCTCCATGTGTTTTTTATAGGTCTCATCCTCTGTGGTCGTGTCCTTGATCGAAAGTCCGGCGAAATTGTGTCGCGTGATTGAGACAACCTTCACGCCGTGACGCTTTAACAGAGACTTCATTCTTTTGATTTCTTCAGCAGAATGATCTCCGACTTCGTTATCCCAGACAAACTGAAGCTCCGCATACTCAACATCGTACTCGTTCATGACCCGCAGTGCGTGTTCCAAATCTCTGCTGATCCCATCGGTGATTACACCCAGTTTCATTGTTATCCTCCTCTATGATTAGCGGTTTCTATGATCCGGAACGTTTAACCTCGGTTCCGGCTATCTTTTCCAGGAACTTTACGATTGCCCAGTTGTCGCCTTCCGGATAAAGCGACATGCCCGTCTGGAAGAGCTCGTATGCTGTTGAGGCTGTAAACATGGCGCAGCCACTTTCCCGGGCTACCGCCATGGATATTCCGAGATCCTTGTGCATCGTTCCGATATGACTCCCCGTGTCTTCGAACTTACGGTCCAAGATCAGAGCGCCGCAGCTTTTCAGTAATCCGCTCCCCACAGCACTGGCGCAGAACACCTCATACAGAATTTCCGGATCGGCGCCCGCCTTTGTTCCGAGAACAAGTGACTCGAAGATAGCGGTAAAACTTGCACCGATCAGTGCCTGAAGGGCAGCTTTGATTACCTGCCCCAGGCCGATGCTTTCACCGACGTGGAAAATGCTCTTCCCAACCCCTTCGAGAACCCCTCGGTGCTCATCGAACACCTCTGTCTTCGCAGCGGCCATCATGGTCAGGGTTCCGCTATCCGCACCACTTTTCCCGCCGCTCACCGGACTATCGATCAGTTCAATCCCCTTTTTCTTTGTCGGTTCCACCAGCACCCGGATGTCCGATGGGTTGATCGTAGCGGTGACGATAATACAGGACCCGGGACGCATCGTCTCCAGGAGCCCACCCTTCCCCACGATAGCCGACTGAACCTGGGCGCCGTTCATGACCATGACAAACACACAGTCACTGTTCTCACCCACCCCTCTTACCGAAGCGACCGGAATTCCTCCCAACTCAGACAACATCTTCACCCTCTCCTCGCGGAGATCAAAACCGCTAAGCGGGAAGCCGGCTTTAATAAGGTTCTTCGCCATACCGATCCCCATGTTTCCCAGGCCCACTATACCTATTCTTTTCATTGCTCGCTCCTATTTATTTTGATTGGTGTATTCCCACGGGTAAGCCCGAGGAACTCTGTTTGAAGATTAGAACTCAACATTTCACTCTCACTCCTGTTTTTATTTGGCACTAGACGTCCCGTATTTCTGTACCAGTTGGCTTTCCTCCTCCCAACGCGATCAGCTTCCAAAATCGAATCCCCCCCCGCCGCTCGTCTTGGGCATTATCTTTGATCCACTTACCTTCCCAGTCCACCCGATCGCGATCGAGTATCAGGCGCTTATTGATCTTCTCCCAGTCCTCACGGTTCTTACACGGATAGTCGATAATTTCGGGTGTCGTGGAGTAGTCCTTGTGATCCCGTCTCAGCTCTCCGAAGGGAGTGGTGTGAACCTCGTATTCATCGTTTTCTTCCACGATCCGAATTGTAAAGCGGGGCGTGGAATCCGCATCAAACAACCGGATAATCTCATAACCGAAATGTTCAGCCGGAGAAACGTCTGTCGGAAGACCTTCCTCCCGCCAACGCTTGATGGTGGCCAACCACGGGACATCGAAAATCGGGATCCAACCGACTTCTTCATGATTGAGCGCATTCAACACTCTTTCTCTCGATGTCATGTTCTCCTCCCTGGAAATGGTCTCATGGGGTTCTATCGATAACCTGCTGAATAAAGCGGGTATGTTTCAGGGCTTCATTCACGTTGGCCGACGGCTGCCTGCGGTCCATCATGCTCTTATGGAACTCCCGCAGCTCCCGGCGGTAGGCCTCGTTGTAGGATACCAGGATCTTCTTCTCCCAGGTCAGCTCCCCATCGCATCCCTGGACGAATATCGGGCTGGGAGAGTGGAGAAAGTAGGGAGCGGGAAACTGCAGCGAGACCCGGCTGCGGTTTCCATAAAAGGAATACTCTTCCCGGTAGTCCTTCAGGTACGGCAGATGGTGCCATTCCAAACAACAGCATAGTTCAGGGCTGTACTCAACGAGGATCTGGAGGGACATGGTATCCCGCCAGAGCTCGACACTCCGCACCCTGGAGGGTTCACCGAGAAAGCCGAACATCATGTAGATGCTGTGAATCAAGCTGCCGTTCAGAGTGCCGAAAAATTGCCGCAGCTGCCTATCATCCTTACGCTCCCCCAGGGCTTCATCGACCAGATGAGCAAGAGCCCCACCGGTCAGACCTTGTAGATGGGCTTCCAGCTGTTCGGCCCAGCTCCCAGGCTCCCAATGTCCCTCCTGAATCTGCCCCCCGCCCCGCCTTATCCGAAGGTGGGAGAAGCCAAATTCAGTAACCGGGTGGAGAACTACGATGCGCACGTAGCCGAGATCTTCGATCATTTCCACCTGCTGCTTTGCCACGGCGAAGGCCGGATCGTAGAGCTTGTGATAGCCCATCTGTACGATCTGATTGCTTTGCTCGACGCGTGCTACGATCTCTTCGGCTTCGCGCAGATTCCAGGCCAGGGGTTTCTCAACCAGGATATCTTTTCCCTTATCCAAAGCCGCCAGTACCGAGTCGTGATGAGAGCCGCTGTGGCAGATGACTACGGCCTCGATATCCTCCCGATCTAAAAGCGCCAGATAGTCGGTATAGCGGGAATCGATGTGGTAGTGATCGGCCACATCCGCGAGCAGAGACTCGTTGATGTCTGAAATAGCGAGCAGCTTGAAGCGCTGCTCATCATCTAGGATATAGGGGATGTGGCTGATCTGGGCGATGGTCCCCGTGCCGATCACCCCGATTCCAATCGGTCTGCTCATGTTCTACTCCTGCTCGAGTGGGAACTTTGTCTTGAGGTCGAGCAGCCTCGATTGGCACATGACAGCTCGGCAGGTGCACCTGTCCGCGCACTTTGAACAACAGCATCGATTGCCCTCATGTTGGCCACACCGTTTTCACCGGGTAACTCGATGGGTCTTTCGGTGAGAACCCTGTCGGCAAAGAATTCCTGTTCCAGCCGCCACTGATGCACCGCCTCGATGCGAACCGTTTCTGTTTGGCGGCTGCCGATAAGGTGATCGGTGACGAACAGAGTCACTTCTGTCATTCGCCCAAAGCGGAGTATCTCCACCTGGCTGAAGGCCTGAGGGATATAGATACTTCCCTTTTCACCGTACACGGTACAACCCTGCACGAAATGCTTCTCATCTAAATACAGATTGGTGTCAAATTGAAGTAGCTCACCTCCGGGGAAATACAGCGTCCCCGTGGTTCTCTCATCCACGCCGCTCTGACCAATTTCCTGGGTGGCGAAAACCGAAACCGGTTCGGAGCCGATTAAATGACGGGCCGTGTTGATGCAGTAGCAGCCTAAATCCATCAAGGCCCCTCCGCCGAGGCTCGGGTTCATCCTGATATCATCGGCGGGATATAGAGAGCGGGACATGGCGGCCGTGATCCAGAATATTTTGCCGATTCTTCCTTCCTCGATCAGCTCTTGAACTCTTTGGTATTGGGGATGAAATCTTTGGGCGAAGGCTTCCATCAAGAGAACACCATTCTCCCGGCAGGCCTCGTTCATTTCTTGAGCATCCGCTGCGCAGCAGGCGATCGGTTTCTCACAAAGCACATGTTTCCCCTTCTCCGCGGCTTTTATGGTCCACTCTTTGTGCAGGCTGTTGGGCAGGGGAACACAGACCGCTTGAATCTCCGGATCGTCCAGAAGCTCTTCATAGCTTCCATAGGCCCGGGGAATGTCGAATTTGCGGGCATACTCTTTGGCCTTCTCCACGTTCCTACTGGCTACGGAAAGGACTTCTCCATTGGCGGAGCCCTTGATGCCAGGGATCAGGGCAGTTGCGGCTATTCTGGCACAACCGAGAATCCCCCACTGTACGGTTTGGTCGTTATTCATTCTACCCTCTCAAGAAGATCCGGACCCCATAGCCTCTGGATTGGTCCCAACTGTTTTTCAATCGGCAGGGGATCTTCCGGCTGGGGAATCCTCTTTTTCTCCGTGATGGCCTTGATGAGCTCGGCCATATACAGATAGCTTCTCAGCGGCACATCCGGCGGGACCGCGTGATCAATAGAAGGCACGCATCCTCCCTGCTCAACCAGCTTAGGCACCTTGCTCATTACCTCTTGGTAGGTTCTTTCCTTGCTGCGGATTTCCCGTTTGTCGATGCATCCCCAGAGGGCCAGATCTTTTCCATATTTCCGGCAGTAGGCGAGCGGGTCGTTGTCCGCCGCGATCTCACACGGAAAGTTGCCGTCGATCCCTGCTTCGATCCAGATAGGGATCATCTGACCGATATGCCCATCCGAATCCACCATCACCAAAGGCACACCATACTTCCTGAAGAGCTGCACCAACCTCTTGTACCTCGAAAGCATGAACTGCCGCATCATCTCGGGGGATATCATGGCGGCATGCTTATAGGCCATGTCTTCGCTGATGATCACACAGTCCACTTCGATCTCCGCTAATGCCTTTTCCAATAGCTCTAGGTAGAAATAGGTGATATGTTCCATCATCTCGTCTATCAGCTTCGGATTGTCGTAGAACAGAACGCAGAGGTTTTCAAAGCCGACCCAATCCCGGCACAGAGAGAAAAGGCCATAAACGATCACCACCAGGGGCGTTTCGCGGCCCTGGAAGGATCGAACCACATCGTCCCAGTTGTCAGGGAACCGCTCCTGTGAATGAGGATCGAAACGCTTTTGCATCTCCGGCCAGTCGCCAAAGCCGGTCACGGGATGGGAGAGATAGCTGCGGGTGCGGAATCCAGGCGTATTAAGCTTTCTTACTGCATCGTGCATGACGATGCCCTTCTCATCTCTCCAGGTCAGACCGCTGTCATCCTCTTTGATAATCTGTACCTCAAACGAAGGATAGATACCCAGCTCTACTGGAAATGGCTGCTTTTGTCTCAATTGCCATGGATTCGGATCCATACCCACGAACCGGTAAAACTCATCCGGACAGTCGTAGTCATCCGCCTCGGGCATTTCGGGCAAACCCTGAAGTTTCCAGGCTTCGAGGGTCGATTTGCGCGGAGGACCGAAAGAGTAGTAGATCCTATCGGGGTGCTCGAACTTCAGAGTTTTCACAAATCGTTCTCTTGGATTTATAGATTTTCTACGCTGAAATCTCAACTCTTTTAGGCACAACCTAATCCTCCCGCTCCGAGGGAACAGTTGCCTTTACTTCGGTGCCTGCGATCTCCTCAAGGATCTTGATAATGGTCCAGTTGTCCTCGTGCGGTCTGAGCGACATGCCGGACTGGAACAGCTGATAGGCGGTGCTGGTGGTGAACATAGGCACACCGCTATCCCTGGCCATGCTCAGGGTGATCCCCAGATCTTTGTACATAGTCTGGATGCACGCGCCCGCTCCTTCGAAGTGCCGGTTCATGATGTGCATGGCCGTGTCCCGGAAGAGAGCATTGCCCACCATGCTGGTTTCGATCACACTGTACAGGATTTCCGGTTTAACACCGGCTTTGGTACCCAACACCAGAGCTTCGAATATCCCGCCGTAGCAGGAGCCGGTAAGGGCTGTCAAGGCGCCCTTCATGGTTTGGCCCATGCCGATCTCTTCCCCTACATGATAGATATTCTTCCCCACTGCCTGGAGCACGTTTTGGCAGCGCAGGAAAACCTCTTTTTTAGCCGCGGCCATCATGGTGAGTGTACCGGCGGCTGCTCCCGGCTGCCCGCCGCTGACCGGACAGTCGATGACATCGATTCCTTTCTCCTCCAGAGCGGCAGCTACTTCGATCATGATCGAGCGCATGATCGTGGCGGTACAGATCACCGTCGCTCCGGGCTTGATTCCTTCCATCAATCCCTGCTTCCCCAATACCAACTCCTTGACCTGGGCTCCAGCCAACACCATGATGAATACGACTTCCGACTGTTCCCCCACTTGCTGCGGTGATGCGGCAATACCCGCTCCCAGGCCGGTCATCTCCCTAAGGGGCTCCTCCCGGATATCGTACACCGAGAGTTTGAAACCCTTCTTAACCAGGTTCTTGGCCATGCCGATGCCCATGTTGCCCAAACCAATTACACCAACTCTCTCCATGCGCTTCCTCCAAAAGTGCCCTGTCTACTTCTAGTGCCCCGCCAGGATACGATCCATGACGACACTGGCCGCACCGATACAAACCGCATTCTCCCCGAGAGCTGAGATTGCCAGTTCCGGAACCCCCAGGCCCCGAGCATAGGCGCCCTCGGCAATAGTTCTTCTGACCTCGTCAAGGTAAGGCTCATAGGTGGGTAACGGACCATCATTTAAAATAATCATCTCGGGGCTCAGTACGTTCACCAGATTTACCAAACCTATACATAGATACCCGGCTGCTTCAGAAATGATATCCTTGCAGACGGCATCCCCCTGCCTGGCTGCCTCGATCATGTCCTGAACGGTGATTTTCTGATGATCAAAGTCTTCCTTACTTCGCAGGAGGGTCTTTACACCGGTTTTGGTGATTCGAATCGCGTTGGCTTCGACGGCGGATTCACTGGCCAGGGTGCGCAAACAGCCCCTGTTCCCGCAATGACACATCGGTCCGGCCTGCACGATACTCATATGGCCGAGCTCTCCGGCTGCAGCATTGCTGCCCGTATACAACCGTCTGTTGATAATAATTCCCCCGCCAATTCCTTCCTCAACGGTCACACCAAACATATTCTTTTTGCCCCGTCCGACTCCAAACCGTGCTTCACCCAGTACCATCGCGTTGGCATTGTTCTCGATATATACCTGGAAAGCAAATCTCTTCTGAAAACCCTCAACAATATTCATTCGGTTCCACTCGGGCAGACTGGTCGAGCGAATTACGATACCCTTGGTGTGATCGATCAGTCCCATGAAGCTCACACCGAGGCCGATGATCCGTTCGCGATCAACACCTGATTTGGAGATGACCTGTTCCGCCACCTCAGCAAGGATATCTATCACCTGGTTGGGATTGGCTCGGCCGTTGAGACTAATGTCCTTTTTTTCTATGACCCCTCCGTCCAACCCCACCAGCATGGCCCTGGAATTGAATAGGTTGATCTCTATTCCGAGGGCATAAAACGCTCTTGGATTTAACCGGAGCAACGCCCCGGGTCTGCCTACAAGGTTTGGATCGCGATGCTCATTCGTATACTCTACGATTTGCAGTTTTTCCAACTTGTCAATTATATTGGATACAGTAGATCGAGAAGTGCCCGTTATAGAGGAGATCTTGGCGCGTGACACTTTCTGCTCTAAGTGAAGCACTTTCAATACCGAGGCAATATTCTTCTGGCGCACAATCGAAAACAAAGTAGATCTGGACATATTCTTTATTTGATCATATTAGTCTTAAATTGAAAAAATAACAAGTATTTTTAGGGATTCTCCTTGACAATTCGGCTTTTCAGTGCTTTAAAATTCGGCTTTTCAGTGCTTTAATTTGTTTCAGATACAACAATATATCCTAAGGAGGAACCGAGATGACGAGAAAGAAAAGTTTTTTTAACTCCGCAACGGTAGTGCTGGCGGTCTGCGGCCTGCTGCTTGTCGGGTCGCTCGCCTTTGCCGGTGGAAAAAAGGAGGCCCCCGCGGAAGAGCCAGGAGCGCCAACCGCCGCGGTACCAAAAGGCAAATACAACGAAGCCCCGATGCTGGCCGAGCTGGTGAAGGCGGGCAAGCTGCCACCTGTAGACGAACGCCTACCCGAAAACCCGCGGGTCGTCGAGCCTGTCGAGAAAATCGGCAAGTACGGCGGCACCTGGCGGATGGGGATGAAAACGATTGCCGATTGGGGACTCGTCGACCGGCAATCAACGCACAAAGAAGGCCTGGTCATCTGGGACCGGGAGATGACCGGATGGATACCGAATGCCGCGCACAAGGTGGATGTCAGCCCGGATGCGACCGAGTACACCTTTCATCTGCGCAAAGGCATGAGGTGGTCCGATGGAGAACCCTTTACGGCAGACGATGTCATGTTCTGGGCCGAGGACATGATCGGCAACGAGGAGTACGGTCTGAAATACTCTCCTTCTGTCCGATTCCAAGCCGGCGGCGAGGTGTTCAAAGCTACAAAGATCGATGATGTTACGGTCAAGTTGACCTTCGCCCAACCCTACGGGATCTTTCTGTTGAATATGTGTACCGGAGAAGCCAGCGGAGAGCCGACTCGCTTTCCCAAACACGTTTTGCAGCAGTATCACCCGCGCTACAACAAGACGAACCTCGACGATCTTATCGCCGAGGCGGGTGTTTCGACCTGGCCTGAGCTGCTGGGTCTCAAGGGCGGATTCTACAACTCCCACGGTTCGTCGGACGATCCACGTTACCACGAGGGATTTCCGCAGATCGCGCCCTTCGTACCCAAGATCGACGTTAAGCAGTCGACTTCGGTGCTCCTGTTCGAGCGTAATCACTTCTACTGGAAGGTCGACCCCGAGGGCAATCAGCTGCCCTACCTCGACTACCAGGAGTATACGATCTTCAACGATCCGGATTCCCTTGCCCTGGCCGCTGCCAACGGACAGATCGACCATGAATGGCGTCATATATATGCGCCTAAATACCGACCGCTGTTGGTAGACAATAGGGAGAAGGGTGATTATCGTCTCATCCCAACGTTCCAAACCTATGCCAACCAAACAGCCATCAAGCTGAACCTGAATCACAAGGACCTGGTCAAGCGCGAGATCTTCCAGAACAAGAAGTTCCGCATCGGCCTCTCCCACGCCATCAATCGACAGGCGATCATCGACACCGTGTTCGCCGGTGTCGGCGAGCCGGCTAACATAAGCCCCTTGCCGGGCTCAGGTCACTATCGGGAATCGATGGCCAATCAGTACCTCGAGTACGACGTGGACCTGGCCAACAAGTACCTCGATGAAGCGGGATACGCAGAGCGGAACTCCCGAGGCATCCGCCTGGGTCTCGATGGCAAGCCGATCCGGATTGCTGTTGAGGTCATTAACATTCCTGAACTTATGGATCCCGCGGAACTGGTAGCCCGGGATTGGAGAAAGGTCGGGATCGACGCGGTTTTCACGGAAATCGAGCGATCCCACCACGCACAGCAGATCATGGCCAACGAGCATGATGTTGTCTTCTGGTCCGGTGACGGCGGTACAAAGGGTGATCTGTACCTCAATCCCCGCATTTACATACCCACCAGTGTGTTCGAATCCGAGCACGCCACGCGCTGGGCGCTGTGGAACCAAAACCCGGACGCTCCGGAAGCGCAGGTACCGCCGGAGAGTGTCAAACGGGCGTTGAGGCTCTACGATGAGTTCAATGGGGCCGCCACTGCGGAAGAACAGCAGAGGCTGATGGATGAGATACTCGATATCGTGGAGGAGGATTTCCATGTGATCGGAATCATGTGGCCGGCTCCTCTCATCACTCTTGTTAAGAACAACTTCCGCAATGTTCCAGAGAAATGCATTAATAGTTGGACGTATCCATCAGATGCCCCAGTTGGAGTCGAGCAGTTCTTCTTCGACAACTGATTCTTGATTTCACGAGAATCCGGGACTCTGCTTAGTGCAGAGTCCCGATTCTCAAAACGATAATGGGTAAATACTTTCTGAGACGGATCCTCTACGCCATACCGGCGATGATCGTGATCTCCTTCGTCTCCTTTCTGCTCATCCAGCTGCCGCCCGGGACCTTTGCCGACACGGTGGCCGCGGAAATGATGGAAAGCGGTGGGGTGACTGAGGGAGCGATCGAGGCTATCGAACAACGGTACGGCCTCAATCAACCCATCATCGTACAGTACTGGAAGTGGATTTCCGGCATCCTCCTGCGCGGCGACTTCGGGCAGTCCTTTATCTGGGGCCGGCCCGTTGGAACCATCATATGGGATCGTCTGGGCTATACGCTCCTGTTGACAGGCTTCGCCTTTTTGTTCGTCTGTGCGTTGTCGATACCGATCGGTATTTTCTCCGCCGTCAAGCAGTACTCCGCGGGAGACTACATTGCCACCTCTATAGGCTTTCTCGGTCTGGCCATCCCCGGTTTCCTCTTTGCCCTGATCCTGATGTTCATCGGCTTCAGGTTCTTCGACCAGAGCATCGGGGGATTTTTCTCCCCCGCCTTTGTCCGGGCTCCCTGGAGCTGGGCCAAGTTGGTTGATTTTCTGTCCCATTTGTGGATGCCGATGATTGCCGTAGGTTTGGCGGGTGCAGCTTCACTGATTCGGATCATCCGGGCCAATCTGCTCGATGAACTGCTCAAACCATACGTCGCCACAGCCCGGGCCAAAGGATTGAGCGAATTCCGGTTGCTGCTCAAGTACCCCGTACGGCTGGCTCTGATCCCCTTCGTGGCTACGCTGGGTTGGATGCTGCCCCAACTCATATCCGGAGCAACGATCGTATCCGTAGTCATGAGTCTTCCGACTACCGGTCCTTTACTTTTGAGGGCGCTGCTCGGTCAGGACATGTACCTGGCGGCCAGCTTCATCATGCTGTTGAGCGTGCTGACGGTAATCGGAACCCTCATCTCCGATGTTCTGCTGGCGATCGTCGATCCAAGGATTCGCTTTCAATGATAGACCCAACGAAAATAGTGACAGGCGACACTATACCGGTTGCGGCAGCCTACGAGCCGCAGGACGCCGAAGCCAGCCTGCAGCTGGCCAGCCAGTGGCAGCTGATGTGGTGGAGATTCCGCAAGCACAAATTGGCACTGGTGAGCGGTATCTTGATTATCTGTGTCTACCTGGTGGCTGCCTTTGTCGAGTTTCTGGCCCCCTTTCCCACCGACCGCATGATCTCGGACCTCGCCTATGCACCGCCTCAACGTCTGCGCCTGTTCGAAAAAACCGAGGAGGGGCTCAAAATTGGACTGCACGTATACGGGTATACGTATACAGTCGACACGTTGTCGTTGGAACGCAACTTCAAGTTTGATCGGGAACAGAAGATCACCGTGCGCTTTTTCGTCAAAGGTGAGCCCTATCGGATGTGGGGTTTCATTCCCGGCAACCGACACCTGATCGGCCCCGTCGATCCGCAGGCGGCTTTTTATCTGCTGGGCGCTGATCGTTTGGGAAGGGACCTCTTCAGCCGTCTCATCTACGGCACCCGCATCTCCATGACCATCGGTCTGGTGGGGGTAACGATGAGCCTGATCCTCGGCATCCTCCTGGGGGGCATCTCCGGCTACTACGGGGGCACGGCCGATCTCATCATTCAGCGCATTATGGAAATTTTACGCTCCATGCCCACCATTCCGCTGTGGATGGGGATGGCCGCCGCTATTCCCTTTTACTGGTCGCCGGTGCTGGTGTATTTCATGATCACCATCATACTTTCTGTTATCGGCTGGACCTGGCTGGCCCAGGCGGTGCGGGGTAAGTTCTACTCCCTCAAAACCGAGGACTTTGTCATCGCGGCCAAGCTGGACGGGTGCAGCGAGCTGCAGGTTATCGTGAGCCATATGGTGCCGTCTTTTATGAGTCATATCATTGCTACCCTAACCCTGGCTATCCCCCAGATGATCATCGCCGAGACCGCGCTCAGTTTTCTCGGCATCGGTCTCCGGCCACCGGTGGTTAGCTGGGGCGTTCTGCTCAAAGAGGCACAAAATGTTCGCGTGCTGGCCACCTCGCCCTGGCTGTTCTTGCCCGGTGCAGCCGTGATCATTGTAGTGTTGTCACTCAATTTCTTAGGAGACGGCATTAGAGATGCGGCGGATCCATACAAGTGATGAGCACCGATTCGAGCAACGATATGGACGGAAATAGCAAGGTATTTCTGGAAGTCAAAGGTCTTAAAACCCACTTTTTTACCGACGAGGGAGTCGTCAAGGCGGTGGATGGTGCGGATTTCCGGATTCAACGGGGGGGGAACCGTCTGCCTGGTGAACGAGTCGGGCTGCGGCAAATCGGTAACCGCCCGCTCGATTCTGCAGATTGTCGACAGACCCGGACGGATCGTAGAAGGGGAGATACTGCTGCACCGCAGTGACGGTGAGGTGGTGGACCTGGCCGGACTCAGTCCCCACGGCAAAACCATGCGGGCTATTCGGGGTAAAGAAATCTCCATGATCTTCCAGGAACCGATGTCGTCCTTGAGTCCCGTGCATACGATCGGCAATCAGATCATGGAAGCCATACTGCTGCACTTCGATGTGGACAAGGAGGAGGCCCGCACCCGGGCTATCGAGCTGCTCAAACGGGTCGGAATCCCCCAGGCGGATCAACGTCTCGACGCTTACGTATTTCAGCTCAGCGGCGGTATGTGCCAGAGGGCGATGATCGCCATGGCCCTGTCCTGCCGGCCGAGCCTGCTCATTGCCGACGAGCCGACGACGGCTCTGGATGTGACCACCCAGGCCGTCATTCTGGATCTTATCAAGGGGCTGCAGCAGGACCTGAACATGACCATCATGTTCATCACCCACGACCTGGGCGTGGTGGCCGAAATCGCCGACGAAGTGGTGGTGATGTACCTGGGCAAGGTGGTGGAGAGCGGAACTGTGGACACCATCTTTCACGACTCCAAGCACCCCTACACACGAGCGCTGCACAAATCGATCCCCAAGCTCGGACACACCGGCAACGCCCGCCTCGATACCATTCGCGGTATGGTTTCCCCATCCCTTTGCCCGCCCGCAGGGCTGCACCTTTCACCCTCGCTGTGAGAGCTTTATGCCGGGTGTTTGCGACCGTATCGATCCCCCGATTATCCCCTTGAGCGAGGGCGCCGATGTGCGTTGTCTGCTCTACGGCGGAACGGAGAGCGAGCGGCCGGTTAGCCTCGGAACGAAGGGGGAGGCGTGATGTCAGCCGGTGCAACCCAGGGCGCCCAACCATCGGTCTCCTCCAACGGGGCACCACTTCTTGAGCTTAAAAATCTGAAAATGCATTTTCCGATCACCACCCGGGGTCTGCTGCACAAGGTGGTTGGACACGTAAAAGCCGTGGATGATGTCAGCCTCACCATTCGGGCCGGAGAAACTTTCGCCTTGGTGGGAGAATCCGGCTGCGGCAAGACCACTCTGGGCCGCTGCATCATCCGCATCTACGATCCCACCGCCGGGGCGATCCATTTTGTGCAAGAGGACGGTACGGTAGTGGACCTGGCCACTGTGCAGGGACGGAGCTTGAAGCCCTATCGGCGGGCTATACGCCTGATCTTCCAGGATCCCTACTCATCGCTCAATCCACGCCGAAAAGTACTGCAAATTATCGGCGAACCACTTATCCGCTACAATATCGCCAGCGGGTCGGAGCTGGAGGATCGTGTGGCCGATCTGCTGCGCAAAGTGGGTCTTCGGGCCCGAATACATCCTGCGCTATCCTCACGCCTTCAGCGGCGGGGAGCGGCAGCGCATCGGCATAGCCAGAGCCCTGGCCCTGCAGCCCCGGCTCGTCATCGCCGATGAAGCGGTTTCGGCACTGGATGTGTCGGTGCAGGCCCAGATCCTCAACCTGCTGTAGGATCTGCAGGCGGAGTTCAACCTGACCTATCTGTTCATCGCCCACGACCTGAGCGTGGTGGAGCATATCGGCGACCGGGTGGCGGTCATGTACGTGGGCAAGCTGGTCGAGCTGGGCAGCCGCGGCCAAATCTTTACCGGACCCAAGCACCCCTACCCCGAAGCGCTGATGTCCGCCGTCCCCAAACCCGACCCCAGGCTGAGAGATGCCGGCGCCCGCATCC
>SDBT01008398.1_pt1 | contig 16878 bp, 16 predicted proteins | sample 2277101 | NCBI WGS metagenome assembly SDBT01 (sample SAMN10404973, study PRJNA504765) | marine sediment metagenome | isolation source: marine sediment core GS10_PC15, 103 cmbsf | place: Arctic Ocean: Southern Knipovich Ridge | collected 2010
ATCTCATGGACATCTTTTAACCCTGGGCCAGAGCTTTCTTGAGCTCAACCTTGAAGGGACAAAAACACCTGAGGAGGCCATAAAAAAAGTTGAAGAGAAAATCCGGAATTCGTCTCCGGGTGAATGGATCATCGGATGGGGATGGGACGAAGGATCCTGGGCTGTCAATTATCCCAACAGCGAGGCTTTAGATCGAATTTCAGGAGAAAATCCCGTCTATCTAAGAGGTCTTCATGGATTTGCCAGTTGGGTCAACTCCCGCGCTCTTGAATTGGCCGGCATTGATTCCAGTACAAAAAATCCAGATGATGGAGAGATAATCAAGGATCCGCAGACAGGGATTCCAACAGGAATTTTAACCAATAGGGCACAAGAATTTATAGAAGCAATACTCCCACCAATGAGTCAGAGTCAGATTGAAAAGGCCTTAAAGCTTGCCCAGCAAGAGTGTCTTAAATATGGATTGACCTCTGTCCATGAGGCTAGGGTTTCGCAGAAAATGCTGGATGCCTTCAATTCTTTGAAAGAAAGAGGGGAGTTGGATATCCGCATCTATGCCATGCTGGATTGGACGGATAAGGATCTCATCGACTCCTACCTCGAAAAAGGTCCAGAAATCGATCCCGACCATCTTCTTACAGCAAGGTGCATTAAAATATTTGTAGATGGAGCCCTTGGTTCTAGAGGTGCGGCCTTATTTGAACCTTACAGTGATGATCCTTCAACAACAGGGGTGATAGAAACCCCGGAAGAATCCGTAATGCAGTTGACAAAAAGATCTCTCCTGTCAGGATTTCAAGTGGCAGTTCATGCCATCGGAGATCGGGGCAATCGCATCACACTCGATGCCTATCGAAAAGCTTTAAGTGAGGTTCCGGTTAAAGACTATCGCCTGCGCGTCGAACATGCCCAAGTTGTGGCTTTAGAAGACATCCCGAAATTTGCTCCTTTGGGGATTGTTCTCAGCATGCAGCCGCCGCATGCCACTTCCGATATGTCGTGGGCAGAAACGCGAATAGGCCAACAACGCATTAAGGGCGCCTATGCGTGGCGATCTTTTTTGGATACGGGTATACACCTGGCTTTGAACTCTGATTTCCCTGGAGAGTCTCTCAATTCTTTTTTTGGGATGTATGCCGCTGAAACAAGGCAATCGCCTGATGGGCTCCCTGTTGGAGGATGGTATCCTGAACAGAGACTGACCCGCGCTGAAGTTTTAAAAGCCTATACGGTCGAAGCAGCCTATTCCGGATTTGAGGAAACCATCAAAGGTAAAATCGTAAAAGGAATGCTGGCCGACTTTATAATTCTTTCTGATGATATAATGACAATTTCTTCCAAAGATCTTCTCGATCTTAGAGTAAAACAGACTTATGTCAGTGGCCAATTAAAATATAAAAGCAAATGACTGCTTGTAAATAGTTGATTATAAAGGAATTAAATCATTCAGGAGGGAGAAGATGAGTAGACGTTTCTTGGTTTTATCGGGATTAGTTCTCATTATGTTGACTCAAACGATGATGGGGACCATAAGTTCAGAATTTGAAGAACTAAAATCTTATGTTCTAGAAAAAATTGAAGCAAGAATGGATCAAATGATCAAAGTATCGGATGCTTTATGGGATTATGCAGAGATTGCTCTGCTTGAGCATCAATCGTCAAAGCTCCTTGCCGATATCGCAGAAAGTGAAGGATTCAAAGTGGAAAGGGGAGTGGCTGATCTGGAAACGGCTTTTGTGGCAATATACGGTTCAGGAAAACCGGTCATTGGAATCCTGGCTGAATATGATGCCCTGCCCGGATTGTCTCAAGAAAATATCACCTTCAAAAAAGCCATTATCGAAAATGGAGGCGGGCATGGATGTGGACATAATCTTTTTGGAGCAGGAAGTCTCGGTGCCGCACTCGTATTAAAAGAACTTATTCTGGAAGGCAAACTTACAGGAACTATAAAGCTGTATGGATGTCCGGCAGAAGAAGATGTTGGAGGAAAATTATATATGGCTAGAGAGGGCCTTTTTGATGATCTAGATGCCTGTCTGGCTTGGCATCCGAGCTATGAAACAAGTGTTGATGTCACAGGAAGCCAGGCCATGGATGATCTCTACATAGAATTTTTTGGTAAAGCCTCTCATGCAGCATTTGATCCATGGCAGGGGAGGAGCGCTCTTGATGCTCTTGAAATGGCTACTTTTGGCATCAATCTCCTCAGAGAACACGTTAAACCATCTGTCCGTATTCACTATGTTGTTCTCGAGGGAGGCAATGTACCCAATAACGTTCCTGAATACTCGAAATTGTGGTTGTGGGTCAGAGATTCCACAAGACTAGGAGTTAAAAGTGTTCTCAGTCGTATAGAAAATATCGTTGCCGGCTCGTCCATGGCCACAGAAACGACATCTAAGATCGAAAATTTAGGCAGCTATCATGAAATGCTTGTCAATGTGACAGGTTCTAAAGTCATGCAGAAGAATTTAGAATGGATAGGATCTATAGAATACACTCCTGAAGAAATGGAATTCGCGAAAAAACTACAAAAAGAAACCCAGGTTGTGGAAAAAGGTATGATTTCCGATATAAATGAATTGGAAGATCCGAATAAAGAACCTGAAGGTGGATCTACGGATGTTGCAGAAGTGAGCTGGATAATTCCTACTTTACACATTTCGACAACATGCGCACCTTTTGAAATCCCGTGGCACAGCTGGGCCGTAGTCACATCAAGTAAACATTCTGTTGGATACAAGGGGATGCTTTTAGCGGCAAAAGTCCTCTCAGCGACAGCTGTAGATTTATTTAAAGATTCAAACATTCTTGTTCAAATGAAAAAAGAATTTGATACCTCCCGCAATGGCTATGTGTACAAAAGTGGAATTCCAAAAGATCGGAAACCTCCAAAACGCGTCAAGTAAGTTGTCGCTTTAGTTTTATTCTTTGTCGGCATGCCGACATTTTAAGTTCCCATTATATGTCATTTAATTACTTTATATTCAATCATTTACAAAGATTGTCGGCACGCCGACATTTTTTTAATTTATTCCTTGCTATTTGCTAAATAATTATATACTTTAGTTTCAACGTACCTATTGGAGAGAAATTTTGATCATTGCCATAACTAATCAGAAAGGTGGAGTAGGGAAAACAACCTCAGCAATTAACATTTCTGCCGCATTGGCTCTAAAGGGACAAAATACACTTCTTGTCGATGTGGATCCACAGGCTCACAGCTCGCTGTCCGTTGTTAGGGATCCGCAATCTCAAGAAAATTCTATCTATGATGTTCTTGTTGGTGATGGAAAACAAATTACCGATGTCATCATGCAGTCAACAATTCCAGGATTAAAAGTCGTCATGTCAAAAATTGCCATGGCCAAGCTAGAAACCACATTGATTGGCGAAATCGATGGTCATTACAGGTTAAAAGACAGCTTGTCTTCGATTAAAAAGATGTATGACTTTATAATAATAGACACGCCTCCAAATTTAGGTTTAATCACTATAAATTCTCTAGTTGCATCAGATCAAATCCTCATTCCGATACAATCATCGTTTTTGTGCTTAGAAGGAACAGATGATCTATTAGAAACTATTGATAAAGTTAAAAAAATTGCAAATCAGAATCTTCAAATAATCGGAATAATGATTACAATGCATGATAAAAGAACAAATATATCGAAAGATGTTGTTGAAAGGATAAAGAAAGTTTTTGGGAAAAAAGTTTTCAAGACAATTATCTCTAAAAGTGTGAAATTAGAGGAAAGTCCTGCATACAAAGAATCGATATTTACATTCGCTCCTCACTCTGTTGGAGCAATTCAATATCAAAAACTAGCCGAGGAGATTATAAGGCGTGCAAAAAACTAAAAAAAGTGGTTTACCAGATGAGCTGAGCATGAGGCATGACCATCATTATGTCGATCTCATATCTGCCAGACAATCCGGACCGCTTATTCGCATGATAAGCTTGGATAAAATAGATCCAAGTGCGAGGCAGCCAAGGAATCAATTAGGAAATATGCAAGATTTAATGGCTTCTATCAAAGAAAAAGGTATTTTGGAGCCTATATTAGTTAGGTTAATAGAGGGTCGTTATGAAATTATTGCAGGAGAAAGACGTTTCCTGGCTGCAAAGGGCATAAATTTAAAGGAAATTCCATGCATTGTGATGGATGTTGAAGACAGAGAAGCCTTAGAAATATCCCTAATTGAAAATGTTCAGAGAAAGGACCTGGATGTTTTTGAGGAAGCCGATGGACTTAAAGCCTTAGCTGATATTTATGGATACAATCACGCCCAGGTGGCACAAAAAATCGGAAAAGCACGTTCTACTATAACAGAAACTATGAATTTAAGTAAAATTCCAATCGAAATCCGTCAATTATGCAGTCAATATGAAATCACAAGCCGTACGACACTAATAGAGATATCAAAACAGAAAACAAATGAAGACATGCATAAGCTTATAAGGGAAATTAAGGATCGCGATCTAAAGCGTGAAGATACACGAGAGCTTTCAAAAAAAATTAAAGGAACAGAAATAAAAGTTAAAAGATATGTATACAATTACAGGGGTAAAGGCCCTAATTATTATAAGCTGCGTATCGAATTTAAGAAGCAAGATGTTAAGAAGGATGAGATCATTAGTATACTTGAGGAAATTCTGAGTAAGCTTAAAGAATCATAATTATTTTTATATAATAATTAGTTGACATAATAACTCTTATGCGACACAATATTCCCACATATTGTATCTTCTTTAATATCAACTACTTAGGAATGTGCACAGGCTGTGGATAACTCGTTTGCCCTAGAATTGTGCAATTGTGGAAATAATTGGAATCTTGAATTGAATATAGTGTATATATATTATTTGTAAAAAATGGAAAATAAAAGCGACGTCAGTTTACTTTCTGATAATGCAATTCAATGCTTTAGCAAGTTATCAGAAAGGCTTTCCGAAATTACTAAAATCTTTCAACCTGTTTTTAAGCAAATTGCATTAAATTTAGAGAAGCTACCAGAAACTACAAGGATAGTTAACCAATATTTAGCAAAAAGAAGTTGGTACTTATCAATGTGGCATCTTTTACCTAAAGATATTATTCATTTGGCTGAAATGATTAATACTAAGGAAGAAAATGAAATAGAAAATTATATAATATTTTTAGTTAAATAGAATTATGAAAAAACAAAAAAAGATTTAATGTCAAAATTTGTAAATAGATCACAGATTATTAAGCTTGCATTTAAATCACATGAAAGAAATGAATTCGCCCTTAGTATTCCTGTTTTTTTATCACAAGCAGATGGCATTCACTATGATATACTTAAAAAATATATGTTTATCACAAGTGATTTAGAGAAGATTAAACGGAAAATACTTATTGAATTGAGAAATAAAGGATTAAGAATAGAAGTATCTACTTCAATTTCTTATTTATTGCTTGAGCCCCTTTTTGTTCCCAACTCAATATTATGTAGTTTCAGTCATTCCATTTTAGAAAATAATGGAATTGCTCAGGATAATTTATTAAATAGACATAATATCCTTCATGGTCGAGATGTTAATTATGCTACTGAAATCAATAGTTTAAGAGCTATTTCGTTACTGGAATTTTTATGTCAAATGGAAACAATATTAAAATAAAGATATTTATTCAACTTCTAAATGAAATCATTAGATCTTATTCATACTAAACGAAATAAGCTCTAATAGCCGTTATAATCCCCTTAAACCGGGTTTCTAAGACCAAATGACTGAAAAAAATACCTCTCCTACCAATATTTTAACTGAAAAAAAACAATCCACTTATACCGCAATGAATCGAAAGGATTTGCGACAGCGGTTTTTTGAATTGGGAAGAGTTCGTATCCAGTTAATCAGTTCCTTTATGTCATCTGTTCGTTATTTTTTGAGATAGAATATAATTTTAATCAGATTGTATCATCTTTTGAATTCGCTATCTCTGCCAATTGCATCTAGAAACTCTGATCTTCTTTTATTCATTAAGTTATCTCCATAAGAGATCTTCCGAGGTCTCCTATAGGAATGAAACAAGTATAGATCTTCCTTAGCACGCGTCATTGATACATATACCAATCGGGCTTCCTCAATTTTATCGCTTCTTGGAGCAGGAATAATATCATTCTCCATTCCTAATATAATAACTACATCGGCTTGAAGTCCTTTCGCTTTTCGCATGGTCATTAATTTAACAAGACCAGGAGTAGTGAGATTTTGTGGTTGAAAACGTTCTGAAATTGAGGATAAATCTTGTTTTAAGTGAGATGGATTACTCCATATTCCGGTTATGATTGATAAATGTTTGAGAAATTCACCTTTAGAATCTCCGTCATAGTTGTTATAAAGTTGAACTAGCATTACAAAAGAATCGCGAATTTTAACAAGAGTTTCATTTGGATTGTTGAGATGTAGTATAACTGAAAACAAATCATTACCTCGACTTACAGATTCCCACAATCTTGCGATTTCTGTCTCTTCAGCAATTCGTCTTTCAATAGTATCTGGTCTGCAAGTTCCATCCTTCCTAGCTCCTGGTACTTTAGCAATCCCATTATTTAAAAGATCTTCGATAATTAGTCTAGTTAAAAGATTTGAATTAGGATCTGTAATCCAATCAAATATGCGTTTTATTCTCTCAATTCTACTGGGTAAAAAATTTGATGTACAATCGTATGCTATTCCGTATTCAGTAAGCTTTTGAATTATTAGCTTAAAAAATTCCTTTTTCGGAACAAGCACTAAAACTGATTTTTTTTCGAGTATTGCAGATCTAGCAATCTTGGCAACCTTTTTTGATTCTGCAATTTCACTAGGGAATTGCCAAATATCAGGTACTTTTCCACCTTCGTTTATATAAATTAAATCCGGTTTTCCTGACCATTTTTCATAGTAAGTTTCTAAAACCTTAAAAGAATCTTCCATTATATTTTTATGACATCTTCGGCTAGTAGTTAGAGATCCAGTTTCTGGTTCAGGATAGTGTGTAGTAAAATTTAAAATAAATTCCGGACTGCTTCCCCGGAAGCCATAAATACTCTGCGCATCATCCCCAACCGCAAAGAGTCCATTTCTAGATTCTCTACTAAGTAATTCTATCATTCTAAATTGTGCAGCATTAATATCTTGATATTCATCAACTAAAAGGTGTTTTGATTGTGATTGGTATTTCTCCAGAATGTTGGAATTATTTTCCAGAATCTGGCAAGCAAAAAGTATCTGATCATCAAAATCTATATAATTACATTTTGACATGATCTCCCAATATTTTCGACATATCTTGCACTTTGTTTCTTCAGGATTTAGACGGCATTCTCCAAATTGTTTACATTCAACCGCCTCTTTTCCGTTTTCTTCAGAGAATCCAAGTATCAATGAAGCATCTCGATACATTAATTTTTTCACGTATTCATTATTTTGGACTTCTAGATTGATTTTGCGAAGTCCACCATCACTTGGTTTTTGTTTTACAATTTCCAATCCCAAAGCATTCATGGTAGATATATGCGGCAGATCAAAGAAAGAAATTTTAAAATCTCCTTTTGGATCTGTGAGAGTATTTATCATGTGTTGCTTTGTGTCAGCCCCAAATGTAAGTACTGTTATATTTTCCTTATCGGTTCCATTATTAATTAGACGGCAAACTCTGTCTGCAAGCATATATGTTTTTCCAGTTCCGGGACCTGACAATATGAGTATTGGGGAACTAAAATGGTTTACAATCTCTTCGTAATCGTCTAGAGGCATAGATTTATCTCCTCGTATATTTGATAAGTTTAAATGGGAAAACCTCCTTAAAATACAATTTTATATTACCGATGAACGACCTTTTGTCAAGAATTCTCCGACTTGAAGAATATAAATATTGAAGATACGATAATACCGGAACAAGATAAAATCTAAGAACATCCTTTTTACTCCCAAAATTCAGCCTCTAAACATGAAGGTCTTTTAAAGAACGCCTCTCCCGTACTACTGCATTTTATTGAAATGATAAAACTTCAAGGCTTGAAAATACAAATATCTGCATAATTTATGAAATTGACGACACTTAGAACGAACTCAGGAGGCTGATACGATCATTTCATGATTGTGTACGTCTCCATAACAGGAAATTCCTCTCTTTCGCCAGTTAGATGCGGCCCTTTTTGGTAGGCTTGGCTAGCGGCAAGCATAATTTCTCTCGGATTTTGTGATTGTTGCTGATCATATCCGGCTTGACAGGGATTCCTTGTTTGTCATAAATTCATTTTGCAATATCAGTGGATGCCATCTGAGAAAAAAGGGAGTTTTGAATGCCAACAAAACCGATAGATGAATTTATTCCTAGAAAAATTTATAACCAAGAAATAAGCGAAATATTAAACAATTTGTCGTCATTAGTGGATGAAGTTGTAAATTTTGGATTTCATGTACTTAAATGGGGAATAGAGAGCATCAAGGAAGGTGATGAAAATGTACCAGTATTTCTGATGTTTAGAAATATTTTTGAATTAATAGATTCGATTTCGATACTTATAAGAAATTCCTGCATTGAACCGTGTAAAATACTCCTACGATCGCTCTTTGAATCTTTTCTATCTTTCAATTACCTCCTGGAAAAAGACCTAAAGTCAAGAGGGATCGATTTTTTAGTTTGGAATATACATAATGAAATAAAATCCTTAAGACGATTTAATCCAAATGATGATTTATCCATCCAATATGAAAAGAAAAAAGCAAAAGACAAAATAATTAAAAATCTTCCAACGGCAAAGGTTCCGGATATTGAAAAAAGGCTAGAAAATTTAAGAAAAAATTTCGATCTCCCCTCTTATAGAGAATCTGCTGCTGAATATCAAAAAGGCAAACCGCCCAGACACTGGTATAGTATGAGAGGAGGTCCGAATGATCTCTATCAATTGGCTGATCGCATAGGATTTCCAGCTCAGTACGATATATTATATCGTTCTTGGTCTGAACTTGTTCATGGGACAGATATAATGAAGAACAAATTTTCAATTGAGGGTCCGGAAATAGTATCATTTACACAACTGAGGTATCCCTCAGAAGTACCCGATGTCTCATCAATGGCAATCTCGTTCGGGCTATCAGTCATTAGGATTCTTACTCAGCATTATATTCCAAACAAAACTGAAGAAGTGTCTATTTGGTATAAAAAAGAAATTTACGCTGCATATATGAACATTCCAAATATTAATATTGTCGGCGTCTAGAGTATGAAGGAGATTCCTATGTTTAAAAAACAACAAAAATTTAGTGATAAAGACACTCAATTAAACGATTTGTTTTTTAAGTAATGTATATTGGGGTCAGACCATGCCATCGATCACAAAATACAATATTTAGGCTTGAATTAATCGCATTAATTACTCTTAAAGCCTTAATTTACCACCTAATATTGAGCGTCTAGGGCCATATGACGAATATAGATTCCTCTCCCCTACTCTGGATTTGAAAGGAAATAACCTATACATATAGCAGATCACTCATATCGTAGTGAATCCACAGGTTTTGCTTAGCTACTTTTATGAATTGGGAAGAGTTAGTATCGAGTGAATCAGTTATTTGATGTCTACTATTCGTTGTTTTTGAGACAGTATAATATTCCTATTAGAATGACACTTCTTTCTTTTTTGGATTATTTAAATCTGTTTAGCATCAATCCTCAGTTAAGGAATTCCTCGATTAATGAGGCGATGAATAGAATGAAAAACGATTTAAAAATATTTGATATATTTACTATTTTAAATTGACTTTTATTTAATAACTTTATTAAAATAGTTATGATTCCCTTAGTTGAGCAATATAAGCAAAAAAGCTCATTGCCGGGTGTAGAGCCAGGCAGAATTGAATTGATTGGTATGCTTGACGGCTTTCTCGTCAAAGACGAGAAAGCCGCCGCTGAGAGTAAGGGATTTTTTAATGACTCATCCTTTTATACACCCTGCTAGTAAGTCTCTATTTTTATCAATTCGTAAAATTTTAAAAAATAAGATAATTTTTCAAAATAAGGAAGGCCAAATAATTTTTGTCTGTGGAGGACGGATTCGTCAGTATTCCAGAACTCAACGTTATAGATTCATTAAATATGCTAGAAGGCATGCAAAACAATTCAGGATTTTTGTAGCTGAATCTGCTACTGAAGACCTTATAAATGATGATGAACCTGAATTTAATAATATAGCTGATTTTGAATCAATAATAGCAAATTTAGCAGATTGTATTTTAATTTTCCCTGAAAGTGAAGGTTCAATTTCGGAAATTTCCTATTTTTCTAATGATGATGAAATCGCGAAAAAGATTTTAGTTGCAAATGATTATAATGAACAAGGAGATTCATTTATTAATTTGGGCCCAATTAACATAATTGACAAAAAATCAAGATTTCAACCAACTATAAGAATCGATTTTAATTCAAATAAATTTGATGTAATAACAGAAAGATTACATACGCGTTTAACTAGATCGAGATCGAAAAGATTTCATTTTAAAAAATTCTCCAATTTAAATCCGAAAGAGCGCCTCTCAATAATATTCCAGATTGTGTATATTTTTAAAATTCTTACTATTGATGGTATTCTTTTTTCTATAGAGAAAATCTTTAGAGAAAGTATAAATAAAAGAGAAATAAGACATATTTTGTCTTTTCTCGTTGCAGTTAAGTATTTAAAAAGGATTAAAGAAGATTCAGCATATTTTACACCAAATAGAAATATTGACCCTTTCCTTGAATTCCGGAACTATGATATTTCTAATTTACAAGCCCAGACTGTCTTATTTTTCAGTAAATATCATAAGGAAAGCTATGCCCTCTTAGAAGAAATATGATGATAATCCAAATTATATCCAAAAAATCAGGGCTAACTCCTTCTTATATTGCTAAAGTAGTGAGGTCTGCTAGTCACAGATATAAAGAATATACAATAAAAAAGTCAAAAGGCGGAAGAAGAAAAATATCTCAACCTTCTAAAGAACTTAAGTTTTTGCAGAGATGGATGGTTGATTATGTTTTTAAAAATTATCCTATTCATAAATCGGTATATTCATATAAAAAACGAACAGGAATTAAAAATTTGGCGGATGCTCACAAAGGTTTTAGATTTTTTCTTCGTACCGATTTTTCAAACTTTTTCCCATCAATAAAAACAGAAGATATTGCAAATCTAATCAAGGTTAATTTAGATCGTTTAAATTTACAAATATCAAATAGTGACATTGAAATTATTTGTAATGTTGTGTGTAAAGAAGGAAAACTTACTATTGGAGCACCTTCATCACCCTATATCTCGAATGCAATTCTATATAAATTTGACAAATATTGGTTTGAAAGATGTAGGAAGCGAAACATCGTTTATTCTAGATATGCAGATGATTTATTCTTTTCTACGAATGAACCACATCAACTTCAATTGATTTATCAAGAATTAGAAAAATATCTGAGTAATATGAAGTTTCCAATTCTTAAATTGAATAAAAAGAAAACTGTATTTTCATCGAAAAAATACAAACGTATTGTTACTGGACTTGTTTTAACATCACAAGGAGAAGTGTCGATCGGCCGACAGCAAAAACGTTTTATTAAGTCTTTAATTTATAAATACAAAAATAATAATCTTGAGAGCAATCAGATTTCCTACCTCCGAGGATATCTTGCATACCTAAATGCAGTTGAACCAATATTTTTAGAAAATTTAAAAACAAAATATGGGAATGACACAATTAGAAATATTATTTCTAATGAATCTGGAATATAAAACGAACAAAATAAATCCAAAGTGCCAAAAAGTATATTGAGATCAGACCAGGCAATCTTGCTCTTACTAAATGAAATAAGCTAAATACAAGTGCGACAATAGATCCAAAAGCCTTATTTTACTCCCTTAAATAGAGCTTCTAAGACCATTAGACGGATAAAGATACCTCTCCCCTACTCTGTCTCCTCTTGTCTTTCTGTTCAGATGTATACATAAGTTGTTCAAGAATGAACACATAGTGTTAAATAAGTATTCGAAATAAGGGAGACGTCATACACAATTAAAGCTTAAATATTGTGTCCCTGAAAATATTCCAAAATCAATCAAGTCCTAATTCCGCACTGAGCCTGTTAAAAGCTTCAGCAAAATAACTACGAAGAACTAGGTCATCTCCTTGCGGCCTTGCTTCGTTTGCCCAATTCTCAAATTCACTAGCTGATGTTGAACCAGCACAGTAGATGAGTCTTGCAGGCGTGAGCGCAAGAGGTCCCCAAATATGGTCATCATGAGTTCGAACTTTAATTCCTATTAGGGCAATAGTCGAAGCTTGGGAAATTATAGCATTGAATCTTTCTCTTTGAGCATCAATAAAATTTACTCCTGATAAAGTTTGTTTTTCGGGTTCAAAATAGCTCATTACAGGAGGAAAGGCATCTGTTCGAATTCGAGTATTAAAAGAATCTGGATTACTTATTGGAATTACAGGGCCACTAGTTTGAATACCAGTCCCGGACATATTTATTCCCCTAGCGTTCCCACGAACTGACTCACAGAATAAATGACAACAACCGTGTGGAAGACAAAGTTCAATTTCATTTTCATTTGAAGGCTCTCGATTCACAACTGTCCGTATGTTTGAATACAAAAGTGAAAGTTCCAGCAAGCGGTCATAGTTTAGCGTTACTAAAGTTCCATCCCATCGTTGTACTTGGCTAATCTTTCTGGCTAAATTGACGAATAAATTTGAACTTCTGGGAATGAATATAAAAAAATAAGCCGCCATTGCTCGTTGTAGAGGTGGCATTGTCTGTGGCAGCATTTCAGAGAGTTGTCGCATGCCTTCTTCAAAATCAGTGCGAAATAAATCTTCAAAGTTTGGCGATAATGCTCCCCATCCACTGGGATTGAAAGATTGAAGAGAATCAAATAAGGTTTCTCCAAGCGGCGGTGTTCCATGGGTGTCAGATCCAAAACTTGCACCTGCACCAAAAAGAAATACAAAAGTAGGCATTTTTAAGTAATTACACAATTATTATTAACAATACAGATACATTGAAATATCATTTGCTAAAATGATTTAAATACATTTTCATTATGCCATTCAAGAAATTCTTTTGCAGGTTGTTCAAAATGCTGCGTTGGCCGGCTGATTTCTTTCCCATGGAATGTGAAATAGTATTTGCCATTATCAAATTCATCTTTTATCCGTTGACTCATCTCTATATGTAGATCCGTTGTTATTGTCATATATCCTTTATCAAGCAAACGATGCATGTCGCTTCTTAATAAAATCCCATTGTCTATTCTATGTTTCCCTCCTTGTGAATACGGCTTAATGTGGGCTGCTTCCAGAACTGGCAAGATTTTTTCTTCTGTTATGGCACATCTTCTCATATAAGCATCAGTAACTAGAACCTTAAATGAACCCTGTCCAAGTCTTGGCCTAAATGAAGTTTCCTTCGCATATCTTTCGAGATTTTCTCCGATCCTTCTCTTAGGAAGCCGTAGATTGATATCATGGATACGCAATTCAATTTGTTCCCATAATGATTTCCCAGGCTCTTCATAAGCAGAATATCGCTTTCCAACTACAATATTCTGCTTCCAATCTTTCGGAATTGGAATCCAGTTTTTCCTCTCAAAGAAAAATGGTTGCTCGAGAATAATGCAACCTATATGAAAATCTTCATAAGGGTTAGTTATAGATCTCTTATACTTGATGATCCTCTGCCGCATTTGTTCATAATTTTCTGCTCCATTTTTTTCTTCAAAAGCATCCCACGCAAGGCTTGTAGGTAGTATTGAAAAATGAGCAAAAAATCCTCCGCCAACAATGAAATTGAGAGGGCTGTGAAGCTTAAATAAAAATGGCTCTCCTGGATTTAAAGTTTTAAAACTACGTCCACCTGATGGCTGCCAGAAATTAACTTCATCAATTTCTGGATTTGAAGAAAGCAGCTCGAACCATTCATTATCTGTAACGCCAATAAAGAAATTCATTTTTATGAATTAACCTTTTGCAATCTTGATGTATTTAAACATAATGAAAAGATAGAAGTCAAAAGCAACTGAATCCAAAAATGCATATGAAATCCTCCTCCCCTATTCTAAGCTGTCAAATTAGCTATTAATTTGGAATAGTATAAGAAAAATGGATGTAGATATTGCTGTTCGTCTTGCAGCCTTTAATTGGCTAAGAGATCAGGTACAGCTACATGGTGATGTCCTTCCTAGATCCATCCTTTTAAAGGGAGTTGAGTTCGATAATGATAGGATTCCTCTTGTCTCTCCACAGGGTATCTTTAAACCTAAGAAGCTCGATTTGGTTCTCTCAATAACAACGACTCCTGAAGGACCATATAACGACAATTTTCGTGAAGGTGGATTCCTTGAATATAAATATCGTGGAACGGATCCATTCCATAGGGATAATGTTGCATTAAGAAATACTTTCAGACAAAACCGTCCACTCATCTATTTTCATGGCATTGTTCCGGGAAAATACTTAGCAGTTTGGCCAGTTTATATTATTGAAGACAATCCGACGAATCATTTATTCAATGTTGCAGTTGATGATATGCAGAGTTTAAATTTAAGTTTAAACAGCGGAACTTTCATTTCTGAATCGGATGATGCAAGACGAGCTTATATCACTCGATCAGTACGACAAAGATTACATCAACAGGGATTTCGTGAAAAAGTTTTAGCTGCATATAGGGATAGCTGTTCTCTATGTAGATTAAAACATCGAGAATTGCTGGATGCTGCTCATATCATTCCTGATACAGCGCCTGACAGCAGACCGGTAATAAATAATGGAATAGCTTTGTGCAAGCTGCATCATGCGGCCTTTGATAAATTCATTCTTGGGATAACTCCAGATTATATAATTCATGTTCGAAGGGATGTGCTTGATGAAGAGGATGGCCCGATGCTTTTACATGGGCTCAAAGAACTTCATAATTCACACATGGTACTCCCCTCTTCAAAAGTTCACTGGCCAAAACAAGAATACCTTGAGAGACGTTATCAGAAGTTTCGAGAAGCTGTGTAAGCACTGCAATAGACTGAGGCAAAGATGGGATCAGACCAAGCTATTGATCACAAAATAAAATAATTAGGCTTGAATTAATCGCATTAATTACTCTTAAAACCTTAATTTACTCCAAAATTGGGCTTCTAAGACCACAATCCGAAAAAAGATCCCTCTCCCCTACTCTGGAGCCCCAAAAGTAACCAACTCCCTGCGTATTCCAGACGATTCCAACCGGACATTCCGACGGAAGCCGGCCACTTTTTGGATTGGTATCGGAATGGAGAATCCAAATCTATAGTTCTTTAAAAATATTCTGTCTTTCCCCAGGAAGAGCTTTCATAAATTCTTTTACTTTCTGTATGCTTTTTTTAGCAACTTCATAAGATAGATTATATCTCTGTTTTTGATAATCTAGACTTATATTTTTTTCCTTTGAAAGTCTTTCAGAAATACTTATAAATCCATCAGCGTGCTTATAAGAATTTGCTATCTTTCGAATTTCGTCAATGTTCTCAAAGTTAGGTAAATCTTTAATGCTAATTCCAGTTTCACTTTCAATAATACTGCAAGCTTTCTTTTTATCTATACGGGTTGCTTTCTTGTTTTGATTAGTTAAGATTGATTTTGCCAATCTCTTTAATTCCAATTCAATCAAGGCATTTAGTTCTGAATAAACAGCCCTAAACACGATATTTTGATATCCTATTACTATATCAATAACGTGCTCGAGCTCATTAAATGTTTTTGGGTACATATTCAGCTGATGTTCGGATAAATGAAGAGGGTCTTGTTGGGCAATTGAATATTTATCTTCTAACATAAATGCCCTGTCTAAGAAAATCTCGATACATTCTATTTTGTAGTTATACAAAATATTCTTAATAGGCATTTTTATTTGAATAGAAGCAAAAAATGTTCCAGTCTAGTTATATTTACTAAATTTTATTTCGTTTTAGAAAATTTCAAAGCTTCAAATCTACCAGACGCCATTCTTAGTATCCAATCATATGTGTGTATTTTAATCCTATTTTCTAAAGAAATTTGTCTTCTCAATTCATTATTATTTGGATTTAAATATTTTTCCCTTCCAATTATTATTAATCCTTCTACTTGAGAATCGATGTCGATTAATCCTAAACCATTTTTTTCTCTTTCTCTAGATGCATAATTTTGGTTTTTTTTAAGCCAAGCTCTCCAGTCCAAAATTTGTCTTATTGCATGATTCAACGTTTTATTTGGATCCCCATTTTTATTAAACATAATTGCTTTTGGGCTTTCTAATTCAACTGCAGTCCATTGGAATCCACCTGAATGTTTTTCTCCTATAACAAAGTCAGTAATAAACTCAGATCCTAATTTTTTATGCGGAATTACCCATCTTCCATGACCTCCCCCTAGATGTTGTATTAAAAAAATTGGATTGTTTTCAAAATATTTTTGCATACTTTGTTCAGATTTAACAGAATTTAATTTTTCTTTCAGATTAGTTAAATCTTCCTTTGTAATATCATCCCACCATACAAAATATTCTCTCAATGGATCGCTAGTCAAAATATCTTCCTTTGACAAATATTGGTTTTTTAACATTTTATTTCTTTTTTATAATATATGCCAGAAAACCCCAGGCTTGAAAGCCTGGGGTTTTCTGGCATATATTATAAATACTAGATTTACTTTTCGAAGTTAACTAATCTAATAATGTGATTACATCCTCTTCAAAACTTATCCCAAAATTAAAATTCTATGAACCTGAACGAAATCTTCCTGGAAGAAAACTTCATGGGATGACTGAGGAAGCACGTTTTACTCTTAAATTTGCACGGACATACATTGGAAATCATACT
>SDBT01008399.1_pt1 | contig 16878 bp, 17 predicted proteins | sample 2277101 | NCBI WGS metagenome assembly SDBT01 (sample SAMN10404973, study PRJNA504765) | marine sediment metagenome | isolation source: marine sediment core GS10_PC15, 103 cmbsf | place: Arctic Ocean: Southern Knipovich Ridge | collected 2010
TGTTTAGCTTTAATCATACTATTAATTATTATAGGAGCAATATAACAGCTAAAAATATTCATACTGATTAGAAAGATTTTCAATAGATTATCATTATAAGCAAAAATTAATCAAGATCAATAAACTTATATACTGATTTTTCGATTCTTATTAAACTACTCAATTTCTTAAAGTTCTCGTAAAGAGGGTTGAACAATTTTTAGACAAACACATCAGGTAAGATTTCCGTAGAAAAATTTTGTGTAAAAGATAAAATCTATTATTTTAATCAAGCTGTTATTAAGGGTGTACCAAAGGCTTATATAAAAAAGAAAAAGAATTAAATAAATGGGTAGAAAATAGAGAGTGAATTATTATGCATTCATCTGGCTTTGAATTTAATAAGGAAAAAATGTTTTTACGGTTTAATGGATTAATAGTTAAAATTATGGAAAAAGCTGTAGAACCAAAAACAACAAAAAAAAAAAGATTCAAAATCAAATCGAGTGCGTGGTATCTACTAGTCTCCCTGGGGAAGAAAGGATCTTTTGGTCCTACCATGATGTGCAATTTTATATTAGGGATGACAAAGAAGCAATTGGGAGCACGGGAAATTCGAGCATGATTCAGAAAGTATTTAGTACTGAAGAAAATGGATAAAAAATTATGTCTTATACAGAGAAAATTAAAGATATCTTAATAAAATCTATTAAGAAAAATAAAGATAGTCATCAACAAATAATTGATTTATCATTTAAAACACTTGATAGTGAAGGATATGTTATACCTATGGTAGTTAGGCAAGCTATTGAGAAAGGGAATGAAATAGTTGATAAAATTCCATATTATAGCTCAGCAGATCATAATGCAAATTTAAAAGTTCTACTTACCTTTATTGCTAAAAGTTTTGAGTTAAATGATAATACACTGCACGAGTCTTTTTTTCCTTATTTTGATAAACATATTGTAATTGATCCAATAGTCGAAGCAATCTATGAAACCTTGTATAATGAGTTATACCTTAAAAATTGCTTAATCTCGATTAAAGAAGGATATTGGAACATTAGATGTAAAGATAATTTGATAATGGTTTCTTTATCTGAACCAATACGAAGATCTGCTTTAACTCTCTTAGCTAATAAAGTTTCTTCCTTGAGTGAGAGTAATACTCACAAATATTTAGAGCAAGGAAGGGAAAATATTAATTACATTCTATTAACACAATCTATAGGATTAAACGAACTTGAACCAATACTCGAAAGCGTCCCAGACGCTTGGAATGCTTTTTTAAAAAAAGCAAATCTTAATAATGAGGCTATTACTGAATTTCCAGCATTTTTCGAATATTTAAAAGAATTTGACTTCTATGTTTGGTATCGAAAGGACCAACTATGGTATTTATGGACTGAATATGTTAAACAATACTCCAAACAAGAAATTACAAAGGATTTTTTTTTCAATGTGTTAGATTTTTTTTCTATTGGTGTTAAAGAAGCTATAGAATGGGGTATAGGAATTCCTTTCATTAAAATAGGTCAATGGTATTTCAGATGGCCATTTTATCACCATATTTTACATCCTAATTTATCTCTTTTAGCTCTATTAATTCGCAAGTATAGTTTAGAATGGAGTGAAACCGTTGGTTCACAACTGGAAAAGGTTTCAAGTTATCTTGCTGATACACTTCCTTCATTCTCCAATATAATTATCTCAACTCTGAAGAAGAAAAAAAAAATTGGAGATATAGACTTAGCTATTTATAATCAACATTCTAAACATCTGATAATTTGTGAAATTAAAACTGTTTTTGATAGATTCAGAACTAATTATCAATTAACAAACTTTAAAAATCAGAGAGTAAATTTTGAAAGAGCTAATAATCAATTGGATAAAATTGAAAATGCTATATTAAAAAACATGTGGAATTTAAGTGAAATTTTTGAAGAAAAATTAAATCATCTCCCAAAATTCATAACCAAAATAATACTAACATGGTGGGATGTACTAAATTTAAATTTAGGAACTTCTCATGAAGATACTATTTGCTGTAATTTTAAAACATTTCAATATTTGTACTCGAAAGCAAATGGCAATCTTGAATTACTTAGGGATACAATTTATCAATTATCAAAAATATATTGCACTGCACATTTAAAAAAGATTTCAAATTTAGAGAAAAGTATCGTTAGACTACAAATTCAAACAGATATAATTCCCCCATTAAGTTATATGAAGGATAAAAACATACGATCTTTGGTAATAGATGAGCTTAAAACTTTAAAACATATTCCAGAAGATTTTGAACAAAAAGATGGAGATGATATGATTCATATATATCATATCCCCAGTTTTAAAGAAATCTAACTTATTTTTTTTTTCTGCTTATCTGATGATAATAAGGATTCCAAGCGCATAATACCAAGAGGAGTATCAAAGAGGAAGAGCTCATCCATTCAAATTACCAAGTTCGAATTTCCAAAAGGACCTCCTTAACTTATCTGAAAAAAAACAATTGCTTACTACCAGAAAACAATGATTTTTAGCATTTTAACCCTTTAATTCACTATTTTATAGTAAGATTTCCTTAATTAAATATGAAAATGGGATACCGACCCTTCTATCGCTGAATATTTTCAATTAAAAGTCTTAAAAGAAATAAGAAATAGAATCAAATAGATTTAAATTCCCTAACCCTATTTGATAAATGAAAATGAACACGATGCAGTTAATTCCTTATTATATATTCCAAAAAGTATTGGCAACCGAATACTATAATATTGAATCCCTAGGTAATTTTTATGAGGTTTATTTTAGAATTCCAAATTTCTATAAGGATATTGAATATTTAAGAGTAAGATTTTCTCCTGATCATAATGTTCTTTTTGAATTTCTTAATAAATATTACCATAGGTGGAGAGCTAGACGAGCTCCCATAAGAGATATCTTTTTTGATATTAAAGCCCAAATTGTTCAATATATTAAACAAAATCACATAATGAGTACAGAATTGTTGAATCTATTAATCTCTTGGTTTTTCTTAAAATTTACTCTCATGTTTTTCAATTTTTCTGGAAGATGTTGGTATAATTTAGAAGATTGTGAAAAATTTGGTAATCCTAAGAATAAATTTACTTTTTGGGAGTTGATGACGGAGCCTCAAAATTCAGTTTCTAAATATTGGTATATTATACTCTTTGAGAAGGTTTATCAACACCTCAAAATATGGATGAGTTTTATTTCTGAGGATTGTACATTTAAAATCAACTTAAAGAATGAAATGACAAAAGATATTTTTGATTCATTTCATAAATCCGCTATCAATATCGGCATTCCTTTATTAATAACTCAAAAAGCGCTAGTTGTAATTCGGAATTTTGATTATTTTGAAGTGAAAGATATGTCTTTTATAAAAGATAGACCATTCTTGTTAGAAGAGATATTAAAAATTTTGAAAAAGTATGGTTATAATGATTATTGGAGTAGTTATTCCACATTTCGGAAATATAGGAATAAAGTATCCAAATATCCACGCTTTCATGGTTTAGTTTTTTTAAGAAGGTAAATCTCATTATTCTTACATAATTTTAATAGTGTATCCTCTAGAACTATTCGAGTCAATACGCATGCCGCTCGATTTAAAGGTTCAATATTTTTTTCTCTTATCTGAATTGCTTGATCTATTAGATTGTTAAAAAGATCTACTGATATAATATTTGAAAGACTAGAAATAATGCCTACATTAAGATCATCTCGAAATGAATTAAATGATTCTAAGTATACTTTTAATTTATCAACCTTTTTATATCTTGAAATAACTTGGGGTTGACTGGAGATCCTTGAAAAAATGTTTTCAATGAAATATTCATAATTCAAATAGTCTGGCACTTTTCCTGAATAAACTAATTGGAGTATGTTTTGCATAGATATGATTATATAAGTGACCTTTCTAGCTTTATTATTTTCAATCACATCAAAGAACCATGAAACCAATGATAGCCAAATTAAATAAAATTGTGAATGTAAAAACGCTCACGTTTATCAATTGGTTATTACTCAGTGAAGGAGAAATGTTTCCAAAAAATTATAGACATGAAATTGCTCACGGATTAAGTAAATTAGCTCAATTTAATGAGATTTATACAAAAAAAAATGCTTTATCCTTGATATTGATATATCTTAGTCTTTCAAAATACGGTTAATATAATTATATAAAATGGTGTTGCTGATACTTCACAGTCTCCCTCATACTAAGCGGTGTAGTAGAACTTCCAACTCGGATATAAAAATCTTCTTCATCTTTTTGCTTAAATTTTTTAGTGTATACTGGTTCAGGACTTTTAATCACTTCTATTAAACAAATCTCCTTATCTTCGATATTAAAGAATTTTATTTTCCAAAAGTCAGCAATCTCACTACCAATATAACTTCTGACTACTTCTACCAATTTCAGTTGAAATCCATCTTGATTATTTTTACCTAAAGAACTAAAATCTTTTTCTAGTCCTAATATCTCACCATTCTCATCTACTCCAATGAATAATAAACCACCTTTGGTGTTGAGAAAACCTGAAATTCCTTTTGCTATAACATGTTCAAGCTCTGTATTTACACGCTTTCCCCTTATATCCCATCTGAAAGATGATTTAAATTCAACAATTTTATTTTCTCCCTTAGAAATAATATCGAGAATATCATCAATATCCATCTCATCTAATCTTTTTGAAAATTCTGTCGAAATTATTGGCGATGTAGTTGAAAACAATTTAATTCTACTATGAATTTGAGATTTTCGTTTCAGTAAACGATTTAATTTTCTTTTTTTCAGATCTACTCTCCCTAATAGCCACTCTATGTTATCATAAATCGATTTTAATAACCTATTAACCTCATATTTATGAGTCTTAAAGAATCCATTGTTTCTTAGTCTAATTAGAAAATTGATATATTCCTCTAATAGTTCAAAAACATTTGAATCAGGATCAATCAACATTTTTTTATAGTAAATTTCGAGATTATAGTTGTAAATCTTTAAAGTTTTAAAGAAATTCAAGTTTATAAAAACTCCAATATTCGAGATTTGTCTTGTGATTCTTTTTAAAATTCTCTCTTCTTCTATTTGTTCATAAGATCTTGAAGTAATATTAACTTTGTAAATTCTAATCCATTTAAATTTTTGAAAAAGGATACTATATAAGGACCACTGAAATATATTAGAAATGAGTTGTCCTCGGGCTATATAAAAGGTACTCATTAAGGGCATTAAAAATATGATAAAAAATATTGCAATGTAATTCTCAATATCTAATGACCCTGATAATACTTGAGCAAGGAAGTAGTTTGAAAAATACCATTCAAGAAATGAAGCAATAATGATTATCATGCAAAACATAAAATTATACCCAAATCTTCCACGTCTGGAATTGTGAACGAAATCAGAACTAATCCTCATCCACTTTTTTGCTTTAGCGCGAAAAGTCTCGTCTTTAAATCTTGGATTGGATAAAAAGTTCTGAAAACTCTCAGAAATTTGATTATAATTTTTAATATTGAATTTATCAGGATTTCTTTTCCATTTATAGAAAGTTTTTATGATCACCCCATCAATGATTAAAAAAAACATAATGATATATATACGGAGCATAGATATGTATATTTGAAAATTAAAAAAATCAATTTTAAATGGATTAATGTAACTAGTGAACATTAATAAAATAGCAACTGCAAAATAGATATAACTATAATAAATCTGTGTATTGGAAGCATTTTTTCCAAATTCTAATAATTCTTTTTCAGAAATTTCCTTTTTAGAACCAAATAATTGGAATTTTTTCATCAGGTTGGATTGATCTCCCTTCTTATAACTGATGATTGTAAATCAAACTTCAAATAGAAAGATTTCGATTTTTTTATACTGGAAGATTTCTTATTTGTATTTCTTTAATTTAAGTCTTACTTTTTATGAGGAAAAACTCCCAAAAAGTTAGTTAGATTTCTAAAGCCACCTGTCTAGCGTTGTATTTTTAGCGATAAATTCAGTCCTCTTTTCGGTTTTCGAAACTTTTAGATTTTTAATTTTTTTTAATTTTCACTTCAACTATTCCTAACTCATTGCCAACTGAGGTATCAATAGCCCAATCAGCAGCCCCTTTATCAAACCTTCTAAAAAAACCATAGCCTTTAAGTGTTTTACTATTGATCTTCAATATATTATAACACTGTTTCTCTTCCCTAGGACGAGAACCTCGAATAAATGTTGAACCTGCGATAATATTTATTAACCTATGTCTATCACCCCTAGTGATTTTTTTATAAACTGAGTTATGAAGATGACCATTTAGCAGAAAATCAAAATTTTTATATATACTATTTTCAATAGATCTAACTTCATTCCGATGAATGCAATCTAATGGATGGTGAAAAAAACAGATCCTTACTGGAATATCTTTTAAATCACATTTAATTTCATTATTTTGTCTGAATTCTTCTAAGGCTTTATTTAATTGGTTTTCGGCTATCATTAATGTTCCCTCTTCTTTATCTTTCCCGCTTATTAAGCAACTATTCAGCCCGATTAACGCGACTTTTATATTTTTTATTGGAAGTAGATGAGTTGAAAAGTTGGATTCATGATTAAAAGCTCTAGAACCCTCAAAATAATTCTCAATAAATTCTGAATATCCTTTAAATTTGTTGAAGAAGGCCCTAAGTATAGTCTTGTCACCATCCATAAAATTGTTAGCATCATTTACAGATTTCCAATCGGTTTCTCGAAATAATTGCTTTGTACGCCATATCATGCCTGGATCTTCAACGTTTACTAAATTTGCATTAATATTAAGAAAATCTTCAGCACTCTTGAACTTCTTTTTTCCTATTTCAATCTGTTTTATTCTTTTATGATACCGACCTTGGTAAATATAAGAATTTAGTATACTACTCATAGTTTTCGTGTTTATTATATAATCATTTTCTTTAGATGGATTATTAATTAAATTCTCTTTCAGAATCTCCAATGAATAACTAAATTCTTGCAATCGGCTCAGTATGATTCCGAGTTCTCTTCTTACTATAAGTTGTTTTTGTAAAGGTATATGTGATAAGGAGTTAAGTAAGATTTATCGTACAATTTATCGCACAATTCGGGCATTTAGGTATATTTAGTTCCTTTAGTTTCTTTCGTTTATTTAACCATTGATTTAGAAAGCGTTGAACAACGATTACAATTACTCCTGAAGTAATCCCTGAAATCATCCCTGTTATTATGGCTTCGAGCATAATAATTATCAAATTTCATTTCATACTAATAAGGTTAACTATTCATTTGCTACCATTGGTGGTTAATTAAAAAAATAAAAAAAAATATTATTTAGATTGTTTCTCCATCTTTTCAGCCATATCCTTCATGATTTCATACACATTACTAATATAAAGGTCAGGCGTAAGCTCCTTAGAGATATAACCCTTCTCCTTTAATTCAAATACCAAACGGTCATGTTTACCACATAACTCATCAAATTCTTCCCTTAGAATATAATTTTTATACTTGGCATCAAATCTTTCTCCCATTCCCATCTTTTTTTCTCACCACCCTTATTTGTTTCTGCCACCGCTGGTGGTTAATAAAAAAAGAAAAAAACTATAATTATTTATTAAAAATCCAATTCAATCTCTATATTCTTCTTTTAATAAAGGCACACCACTAATATTTGCAATACCTAACATATCCTTTACTTTTTTAACAATAATCTCTTCAATCTTTTTTATTTGTTCTTCAGTAAAGATTTCACTCATCTTTCTTTCTCACCCCCTTAATTGTTTCTGCCACCGCTGGTGGTTAATTAAAAAAAGAAAAAAATTATCTATCAAAAATAATTATAGTTCCACAATCTTTATTATTACACTTAATTTTATAATCATCTATTTTAATGAAGTTAAATTTAGTTTGACCTTTTGGATTCTGAATGTCTGAACAGATTGGACAAATTATTCCACCATTATACCAAACCTCAGCTAATTCTTTTTTATAATGATAGATTTTTGTATTATTATCCATAAATAATGTTAACAAAACGAGCTTTATAAATATTTTTGAAACGGTAGTGACTACCAGCTTACCGGGAGAGGAGCGCATATTTTGACCCAATAAAGACGCGCAGTTTTACATTAGGGAAGGTGAGGAAAAGGCATACAGCACAGGAAATTTCGATATCATCAAGCAAATCGTGGGATGAGCAAAAAAGCTACAATTTTTTTTTAATAGCAGATAAGTAAAAGATTTTAATTACTACAAAAGCATTAATAATAAATTAGGATGTTATTACCGAAACTAAATTTCATACCATAAATATTTTGGAGTATTAAACTTCGGAAATAGTAATTTTAGATCTATTGATATTTCACTAAAATTCCTTCGAAATCAGACCTTGAATTTACCATTCGGATATTTCAATAATATAATTAAATATTACATTTAGGAGATTATTATTTTAAAAAACGGGAAATTCCTCGAAGATTGAGTAAGTTAAACATTTTTAACATCATTTGTAAAAATATATCTAAACAAGCTTTCCTAACGATTTTAATTTTTCTTTGATTGCTTCTTTTATAAATTCTGGTCTGCTTGTATATCCGTATTCTCGACTATCAATTATATTATCGATTTTTTTGACGAGCGTTAAAAGCATTATGAATTACTGTCTACCCGATTTTTTCTATTAATAGAACGATAATTTCTTTAAGCCTTTTATCCTCTGGAGCGAGAGTTTTTAACTTTTCGTTTAGTATATTAATGAGTTCAAATCTTTTATTTTTGAACTTGGAAAAATCTATTAAGGCTCTATAAGAATTCAAGAGCTCTATTTCCCTGTTATCAATTGCATTAATTAATGTCTCTTCGATATTTTGGAAATATCCGAACGAATCTAAAAACTTTAGGAGGTTTGTGTGACTTTTACCTTGCTGATGCATCAATTTAAACATCTCATAACAATACTTTTTTACAATGTTATTGGTTTCCTCATTTTCTTTTAAAGGGCTTAACGCTTCGAGAGCTGTTCTTTGTTTATCATCTTCCTTATCTTGAATAAAAATGCCAATTACAACACATAATCTCTTAAAAGTATCGAGATTATGTTGATTGAAAGAGGATTCATAATTAATCTTTCTTAGCTCATTTGTTATAGAATGGAGTGCGCTTCTTATCATGTCAGGAGCTATTTCCCCCGTATCGATCATACTAATATATTTATTTATCTTTTCATAATCAATTTCTTTAAATCTATGATCACCAGATTCGTAGTATTCTTCCATATCATTGTCTTGATCGTAATCTATATCTCTAAACGCTTTGTATTCTAAATCGACGCTTAATTGAGAATAAATATTTGTAATATAGGTGTCTGCTGTTTGTTGTTCGTTCCAACCGAGATAACTGTTGTGAGCAACCTTATTGCGAAGATCGTACAATTCTTCCAATTTAGAGGTTAACCACTGTTCTTTTGGGAATAAATGGCGAAAAAGGCTCCAATTACTACTAATGATTGTTTTTAAATCTAACAGGTCAGTATAAAAAAGGTCAGAATCCCCTCTGATGGACATCCATTTTTTGTTTTTCTCATTGTCTTTCCGTTCTTTAATCTTTTCGTTGATTTTTTTGTTGATTGTCAATTTTTTCCAAAAATTTGTGCCAAACTCGTCCTTAGCTATTTGTTCTATGAACAGTCTAAGAAAATTTTCAAATACAAAAAGGTTATAATAGATTTCTGACATCTCGCTGCCTTTATCTATAAATTCTGACGGAAGCTCGAATGTGAAGTTCTCTTTCTCTTTCGATTTTCTTAGCTTCTTTGGATTCATTATTAAACAAATTTATCATCTCTATTAAAACTCTTTTTTCTAATTAGTTTTAATAAGATTTACCTTACAGTCGAAACATGTTGTTGAAAGAAAATCGAACACCCGTAACTTTTATAATATTTCTTATACCTACCTCTACCTAACTTGTTATAATATATAGAAATTCTCTTAGTCTCTGACTTATTTATATATTTGATTTAACTATACCTTCATAGTAAAATAAAAGGTAATCCAAATTTATGGAAAATATAAAATACACTGATAGACAATTAGATATTTTAAAAATTCTTAAAAATCAAACATTTAGTCAAAAAAATCTTTCGGATATGTATCAAGGGGCAATAATGGTTAAAAGTTATTATGAAAATCCTGACTATATATATCAGGCAGCTCATTCTTTAAGAGAATTGACTGATTATATGACAAAACATCTGAAGAGAATTGGTGCTAGAGATCGTAGGGATCAAATGAGAATTTTCATCGAGGATTTTGATCCCTTAGGAGGTTTAAAACAAGAAGCTGTTATAAATCAATGGCATGATTTATATGACTATTTCGTACAACTATGTCATCATCACGATAGTATATCACCTTCGGAATTATTCGAAGAAAAATTATATCAACTTGAAAATGTAATTCTAGCGATTCATGGTCCGATATCAGTCCCTATTGCCGAGCTTGATGGATTGATAGAGAACGAGAATCCTACAGTAGAAGACCTCGAACTAGTATTGTCTCTAATTAAGAATTTATCTTCTTATGAATATTTCTTTAAACAACTCAAACACCCTAACTGGCTTGAACTATTAGATGAAAAAGGTGTATATAACAATACTCCAAGATATGGCGAAAGAAGTATCGAGCCACTATTTTTATTAAAAATTGTTAAGAAAAAACCGGATAAAGTGTTAGAAATTATAAAAAGGCACTCAGAGACAGATCATCCGGGAGCAAGAGTTAATTACATAAAAACCCTTACTCAAATGCCAGCTGACTCCATAATTCAGATGATTAAACCGTTAAAAAAATGGATTAATTCCCAAGATAATTACACTCCATCGCTTTTTTTTGCTTTAGTAGATTTGGTATTAAAATTAATACAAAATGACAAAGAAGATGAACTGTTTGATTTAATTAATAGCATGTATGCTATTAAAGCAGAAATTCTAAAAAATGATGAAAAATTAAGAAAAAGATTTGATGAGATTTTTGATAAAAGGTGGAAAACGGGAAATATCGAACAATATGGTATGGATGATCTTTCCCAAGAAGATTTAGGTGGGGAGTTTCAAGAAAAGTTCGAAATCTATTCGTACGAAACAATGATCAGAAAAATCTTATCAGAATTAATAGAAAAGTATCCAGTTAAATCTTTAAAATTATTTTTAAAAAATCTAAATTTCTCTATTAATTTCTTTTTAAAAAACAAAGATAAAAATAATATCGATGATCACTCCTTAATTTGGAGAAATAATTTAAAGGAGAAGCCAATCAGTAAAACTTTTCGAAATGTCCTGATAGTCATTGCCATTGAAATCATTTTATACATCGGTAATAATGTAAAAGAAAGATTTCCAGATGTAATATTAGAACTACAAAAATTTAATAACTTAACCTTTAGGCGTCTAGAATTTCTTGCCTACAATAGCTTTCCCGAATTATCTGCTGATTTTATTAACAAAATTGAACTTAAAAATGAACATTTTAAGACAATTGATGAAAATTACGAATTATTCCATTTTTTTGATTCTTTTTTCGATCAGTTACCAAATGAAACTCAAAATGCTTACTTAAAATATATTACTAAAGGTGTGAAAAAACAAAAAAAGGCTTTGAGGAAAAGTAAAAGGAATAGAAACTTTCCAAAGCTAAAGAAAGAAGATATAGATCGCTTTATAAAGCACGATCAAATAAGAAAACTCAAACCCATTAAAAAATATATTAAGCAAGATTTTCTAAAAAAATTGGATATTGATATTACAGAAATAGATAAAGTAAAGCTTTTTGAAGATACTGAAGTTGTTTTTGGAACTAAAAGTCCTTTATCTGAATCTACGATTGAAAATTTTACCATGGAAGAGTTAAAAGCGTATTTACTTAAATATGACGAGGAGAAGAGTTTTGATTTTGATAAGATTGGATTAGGTCGTCAATTAGAAAATAATGTATCAAAAAGACCCAATGAATTTATAATCATGCTTAATGATGCATTGAATCAACCAAAACTTCATAAGTATATATCTTTCATAATAGCTGGATTAAATTCTTCCTTAAAAGGAAACCAAAAAATAGATATAACTAGTTTGTTTAAAATATTTAAAATCCTACTAAGTGAAGATTTCGTTATTGACACTGAGCCTCTTTTTTTTAAAAAACACACAAGTAAAGACATTAAAAAGAAAATCGCTGATTTTTTCCATGAAAACTTGAAAGCTGAAAAGATTTCTATTGATTTCAAGCAGATAGTGTGGGAGTTGATCGTAATGCTACTGAATGTCAGAGATATTAATAAAGAAATAGAAATTAAGGAAATACAGGGGAAAAGAATGCCTAGAGATATGAGCCTTAACACAGTTCAAGGAATTGCCACTAACTCAATTTTCGCATACATTTCATGGGTTTTAGAATCCGAATCTGAGACACATAAACTTGAAGAAAACAAATTGACAAAATTCTTCCCTAAAATACTGGAAGTTATTGAAAATCTCTTAGATGAACCTTTATATACTGCAAGATATATAATTGGAAGTAATATTTATTACTTATGTCATTTAGATTTAGACTGGGTGAAAAGTAAAATAGATGTAATCCTACCTCACGATAAAGAGCACTTAGATTATTTTGAGGCTGCTTGGTCAGGTTTTATCGATTATAATGGCATTGTTGTCCCATTCTTTGAGCTATTAAGACCTAGTTATTTGTACGCTTTAAACCTAATAGGCGAAGAGTTTAGACTTATTCCATTTTCGAAACCCCATTTTATAGATCAAATTATGATCTTGTATATTAATGGTTTAGAACAATTGAATGATGAGCACTCCTTAATATTTAAATTTTTTAATACGGCTTCAGGAGAATATAGAAAAATTGCGATTAGGAACATTGGAACCAATCTAAGTAAATACCAAGATAAAGAGGATTTTGAAAAGATAAAAAATCGTTTAATCAATCTCTTGGATTATAGATTAAAAGAAGCAAAAGCAGATAATATCAATAATTATATAGAAGAGATGCAAGGTTTCATTTATTGGTTTAGAAACTCGATTTTTGAAGAAGGATGGACGATCAATAGGCTCCTTGAAATAATAAAACTTTTAAACACCTTATTTACTGAATCTTATTTTATTCCTGAAATTTTGAAAGATTTTGCTGTAGAATATCCGGTTCATGTAATTGAATGCTTAGAGATAATTATTAAAAAAGAAGTTAGAGACGATTTTCTTTTATTTGAAAATAAATATAAAAGTATACTTAAAGACATAATAAACTCCGAAAATGAAGAAGCTAATCAAAGAGCAGTAAATTTAATTAACTATCTATTGAGAATGAATTTTCACAACTTTAAAGATCTCTTAACCGATTAGTTTTGAGTAATCATTGAGAAGAAAAAAAAATTAGATTTATGACTAAAAGAACGGACGAAACATAACTCCGCTAACAGTCAGAAGGAAAGCTACCACAACACACAAGGCTACAACACCAACCGATAAATTTTTTCTATTTATTAGTAAAATTATTATTTGAAACTTCCATTAACCAAAGTAGAAAGAAATGGAACATTATAGGGAAGAAACTTGGAATTTTTAGACAACCATTCAAAGGGATCTTGTTCGGTATGTGGAAAACCTTTAGGATCTTCAAAATTAGGATCAAAAGAGTATTATTGCTATAACTGTGAAAATTATGTGATTTTACCTATAGATGATTGCATACAGTCTTGCAATCAAATATTACAGAAACTTCGAGAATCTTTTCGAGAACTGATCGTAGAAGGTGATGCTAGGAGATATTTGAGAAGTTATCTAAATGTTTTAGAAACAATCTTTGTTTCAGATGCAAGTGAATTTGCTCCAATCATAGATGTTGATAAAAAAATTGAAATATTGCCTTTTAATCAGGCTTTTTTTATAACTATGAATTTAGCCATCAAATGGATCTTAGAGGATTTAAACTACAAATATAAGAGTAGTAATAATTTTTCAATGGATATTGCTTCTAATATAAGTGCTCAATGGTTTAAAATATTCCAACAAAAGATTTTTCTTGAGAATGATCTTGGGATTTTCATTAGTAGATATGGTAGTCATAAAAAAGAGTTTTATTATTACCAATATATTGATTTCTATCAAGATTCTTTAGATCAATATTCAACCTTTCATAAAGGTGAACTTACTCCAAAAAATTATGATGATAAAATCACAGAATTTTTTGAAAAACGTAAGAATCCAGAAAACATTATTGACTTGGTAAAAAATGACTTTCCACTAACTTATATATGTAGTTTATATAATCTTTATCCAAACAAAGAAGATAGGATGTTTTCTTTTAAAGACATAATTGCTAATTATGATGTACCTATTATTTTAAAGAAAATTATTGATATTTATGATGAAAAAAGATCATTGAATCTTGCTGACTTAAGTTTACCTGGAAAAAATTTTTTTGCGATAACTAATCATGCACAATTAAAACAAGATTTAAAAAATGTGCCTTGGAGTCCTGAGATTTTGTATTATATCTTTGTGTCTTCTCAAAAAAATCCAATGAGTTTTCCCTTACTTGTAGAATTCGGAAATGAAATTTATGTTTCACCAACTCGGTTGAAAATTGCTTTAAAACTAATAAAACAGAAACTTATACATACACATGAGAGTAATTTTTTAAGTAAAAATTTTGAAATTGAGTTTCAAAATAAAGTATTATCAATTTTAAAAAATAAGGGAATAAAAACTGAAGATCCCATCTCCAATCTTGAATTAATAAATTTAACAAATAAGAAGAAAGGTACATTCGAAATAGATATCTTAGGTTACGATGAAGAGAATGTCTATATTATTGAATGTAAATCTTTTCATCCCCATCCGTTCTATATGTTAAAAGAAAATAGAGAGAGACGTAAATTAAATCTTAAGAGATTTAACTCACAATTTTCAGAAAAAATTGCACCTTGGTTAATAAATGGACTTAACAATAAACCCTTAAATGGACATATAACAATTCGATGTTATCAAAAAGAAATTTCAACAAAGAAGGGAAATTCATTTCAATTTTCTCTTCCTGAAAAATTTATGATTATTTCACCTAAAAAAATTATTGGCCTTTATATCACACAACTAAATGAGATCTTTCCAGATATTCAAACAGTTCATCAATTGTATTATAAAGATATACATTAATGGAATAGGTAAAGAAGAATTAAGAACACCGGTTTTTCATGCGGATAGAGTAAAAATATCCATAAAAAAAGCTAAATTTATTAATTAATATTTATATCAAAATGTGACAAATAATGTAACATTGTGGTATAAATGAAATCTTCATTATTATTAAAAAAATTACATCTAATGGGTAGAGAATTTGTAAGTTCTGACGAAATTAAGGCTTATTGTTCAACTCTTCATTTGAGTTACGAAAAAGTAATAAGGTATTTTATGCGAATGAAATATGTCATTAGAATATTCAAAGGTATATTTTATGTAAAGAGTTTGGAAGAAATCAAATATAAATCTATTAAATATTCTCATTTAGAGCTTGTCGCTAAAGGTCTTGAGTTAAAAGGCGTAAAGAATTGGTATTTTGGTCTCTATACTGCTTTGAAATTACACAACTCCACACACGAATATTTCACAATAGATTACGTCATTTCAGATAATCTTTATCGAAACAAACCAATTACAATAAATAATCGCAAGTTTAAATTTCATAAATTAAAAACCTCATTACTCAGATTTGGAATAATTGAGAATAAGTATAGATATTCAGATTTAGAAAAGACAGTTTTGGACTTTATTTACCTATGGATTTATAAGAGTACACCAAAGAATAGGATTTTAATGAAAATATCCGACTATACGATGAATTTATCTAAAAATAAAATTTTAGAATATATTAATTTTTATCCTAATTCTGTAAGTGAGATAATTAAGGAGATAATATGAAAGACTTTTTTGATGAGTTAAGCAATTTTTATGATCTTTAATTCCTGATACTTGTATAAGGTGTTTGATTAATTTAAAGAGGTGAAATTTCATGGCAATCACACACATCGCAACTTATGATGTTAAAACTTTCAATTTCTTCTTCTTAAAATTTCATAGCCAAGACTTCTCATATCATTAGAGAATGTAATTCTTTAATAAAATAAAAAAAGGAATTTAAATTTAGATAATAAGTTTTTTTCTTGTTGGTTTTCTATACGCAATAATTGCAGTAATAATAACTGTAATTCCAATAATAGCAACTAAATTATATCCCGGGATTCCAGGTGGTGGCGTTGGCAGTTCTGAGGTTGTTCTTTTTGTTATTGTTACTGAACTCTGACCTACATTTCCAGCCTCGTCTTTCGCATAAAACATTAAAGTTATATGGCCATCTGAAAGGCTATCCCAAGCACTTTGATTTATTGCTCCAGTTAATTCTGAAATAGAGTAATTGGTTTGACCATCATCTAACGAATACCAATAAGAATCCAAGGAAATTTCATCTATAGTAATGCTATATAGAGGAGCTATATCTACAAATACTTCTCCAAATTCAGGTCTACGGCGCTGGACTTAGAATCCAGTCTCAGAGGAGTTCGGGGGTTCAAATCCCTCTTCCCGCATTTAATTTATTGCTCTTTAGATAATTTTGTATTTTAATTGACACTTTTAGGAAGCTAAAAAAAAAGAAAAAAAATATAAAAGATAAGTGGTTAATTACATTTTATATTTTCTTCTAATAAGGATTAGAGAAAATATAAGCGATGCTCCAAGGAAAAATAGGAGATTGTATCCCGGAATACCCGGAGGAGAGGTAGGCTCATCTTCAGAGGTATTTTTTATA
>SDBT01008400.1_pt1 | contig 16877 bp, 22 predicted proteins | sample 2277101 | NCBI WGS metagenome assembly SDBT01 (sample SAMN10404973, study PRJNA504765) | marine sediment metagenome | isolation source: marine sediment core GS10_PC15, 103 cmbsf | place: Arctic Ocean: Southern Knipovich Ridge | collected 2010
GGAGGAAATCAAATGGGATCAGGAAGTGTAGGAGGAACAGCACAAGTGAGTGAAGGTTCAAGAATGGAAAGAGCAGACATTGATGAAATCGTTCATGCTCTTATTGATAAGTCATCTCAAATGGGATTGACTGATGAAATCAGAGACATGGTTGATGATGTTGATAATATAAAAGCGATTCTTCAGAAGAAAAATGCTGAGTTAGATATACTTGAATTGATTGCAATGCAGAGCGATGATGATAATGTCTCTGAACTCCGGCAACAACTGTTTGCAACAGTAAAATTAATTCATTCTGACATTTTACAAACAATGCTTGCTGAAAGAGAAAGAGATATTGACCGGGATGATAGAAGTGTTTGGATCTCAAGTTCTAAAGAACCAAAAATGGATAATAATACTTTAATAGATTCCATTAGAAGTGCTTGGTATAGAAAAAGAGAAATGAGAAGGCTTATGAAACAGGCCAGGAAACAAATCAAAGAACACTTAAAAAACGATACGAGTCCTGATCAAATCTACGTAGAATAAGATAAATACTCATATAACTACGAGGAAAATAAAATGAGTGAAAATATTAAAGTTCAAAATATTGGTGATCGCCGTATATTCTATATTGACGTTGGCGATATGCCAGCAGAAAAAGCTATGGCATATCTAGAAAAAATCAAGAAAGAAATGCAAGAAAGAAAATAAAATGAAACTACCATATAGTTGGTTCCCAAGACATTGGGGAGCCAAAGGCAAAAAAAGAGAAATAGAAAAAGCAGAATACGAGCTCGACGGCGAAAAGTTAGATCGCCGCCTGGCTGAAATCAATATTGAATCTGAAGATGAATTGGCTGAAGAAAATCTGAAGATTGACAGAAAATATGGAAAGCTCACCAAAGAAGAATTTGATTATGCATTTGCTAAGATAAAATATAAAGATGATGAGATGGGACAATCTTTAGCCCAACTTGAACTTGATAAAAAATACCATAAGATTAACGACAATGATTATGAAAAAGGCGTCGCCTCATTGAACGGTGAACCTTGGGTCGGAGTTCTTAGTTCTGAATATATTCCAGGAGAAGGGACGGATGGATTCTCATTTGAACTTGACTGGAATGATGCGTTTGTTGCCATGTTATCCAAATCTGGTTACGAAGGCGGTAATGCTGATCAACTCGTTGAACAGTGGTTTGAAGATAAAGCTACTGAAGAATACATGCATCTTTTGTCTGAAATGGCTGAAGAAGATTTGGTTGATGAATCCATTCCAGCAACAAACATTCGCCGTGAAAAAACTGATGACGGCAAAACACGACATTCATAATTGACTTTCTTACATAATTATCCTATAATATACCTATGAATAAAACATTTTTAGTCGTAGACACCTCGCATCTCCTACACCGTACTTTTCATGTAACGAACGGTGATCCATGGACTCGCGCCGGACTCACCGTCCATATCATGTTGGAAAGCTTAAAGAAATGCTGGCGACAGTTTGAAGCCGACCATGTAGTATTTTGCCTTGAAGGTCGAAGTTGGCGGCGTGGTGTATATGAGCCATATAAGAAGAATCGTGATGTTCTTTACGCCAACAAATCTGAAAGCGAAGTTGAAAATGGTGAAATCTTATTTGATGCCATTAACAGCTTTATTAAATTCCTAGAAGATCGATCAAACTGTACGGTTCTCCAAAATTCAATTTGTGAGGCTGACGATTTGATCGCTCGCTGGTGTCAAAGTCATCCAGATGATCAAAACATTGTCGTTTCAGGTGATACGGATTTCATTCAACTATTGTCAGACAATGTCACGATTTACGATGGTGTCAGAAATGTAATTCTTAAACGAGATGGCGTTTACAATGAAAAAGGAAATCGCGTTCATTTTCACGTAAAGAGCGACAGTAAAATTCAAGTGCTCAAAGAAGTGAAGGCCAATGAAGACTACAATGTGGATCCAAATTGGCCTGAGTGGTCACTCTTCATTAAGCTTGTACGCGGCGATTCAGGTGACAATGTATTCAGTGCCTTTCCAAAAGTCCGCATAACAGAAATCCAAAAAGCGTTTGCAGACCGTGAAGAACAGGGTTTTATTTGGAATAATTTTATGCTAACTCGTTGGACCGATCACAATGACGAGGATCATAGAGTTCGAGATTGCTATGAACGCAACAAAATGTTGATTGATTTGACTCAGCAGCCTGATGATGTCAAAGATTCAATGGATGAAACCATCGCTGAAGCATTGGTGCCAAAAGAAAATAGGCAAGTGGGTCTTCATTTTCTGAAATTTGCTGGCACGTATGACTTACAAAGGGTTGCACAACACCCTGAAGATTACACTGCATTTTTATCGCCTACATATCCCCTTGACAAATAATAAATCCATGCTATATTAAGAGTATGAAAGGAGGCACTGATGGGCTGGACTTTGTATCTTATTGGCGGACTTATGTTTTTCAATATCGCAGATCCTGAAATTGCAGCCTGGGGATTCTATATTTTTCTAGCTGGAATGCTCTTCCATTGGAAATTTTGGGGGCTCTTTATTGCTGGATTCATGGGAGGATTCCTTCTCGCCAGAAATTAATCAACGGCTAAATTCCTTAAAATTTAATTAACAAATTGACAATCTTCGTGTAACATTATAGTATAGTGGGCTGGAGGATAACTTTATGCCCACAGAAAATGAGCGCAAATACGTTCTGCTTAATGAGCCGAATGTAATTCAAACTATCGCCAAGAGATCCGAACGGATTCTGGCAATCGAACAAGCATGGCTTGACGGTGGATTGCGTATAAGAAAGATTTTTGGTCAACATTACCCAGATCCAATCTACAAAGCTACCTTCAAGCAGAGAATTCCAAAAAGATTAATTGAGATCGAGACAGATATAGACGAACGAGACTATTTCGATCTTCTGCCGTTGTGCAGCATCGTCCTTCAAAAAACACGATATGTAATTCCAATGGGCGCCTTAAATTGGGAAGTTGATCTTTTCTATGATAGAAAACGATCAAACCGTTATTTTGTGATGGCTGAAATAGAACTTCCTGAAGGAGTAATTAATCCACCATCAATTCCAAATTTCATTTCTGATAATTTGCTATATGAGGTACCAGTAGACAATATGGAATTTACAAGCAAAAAACTTGAAGATATTGAATATGCCATTGAATTATATAATGAATTATTTGAGGAAAAATTCAATGGCGAATAAAAGAAAACTTAGAGAATTAAACAAATATCATTCAAGTATATATTTTCCAGAAAAATTTCCAGAAATGGTTTTGGAGTTCATAGAAAGTTTTGTTGGTGAAATTGATTTGACTAATCATGCGGCTGAACAAATGTATTCAGATAAAAGAGGGAAGATTCCACTTCCAACTAATGAAGAACTTTTAAACAGATCCAACAAAATATTTGAATATCATGAGCGGCGAGATCGTTTAGGTCGCATACAAAAAGCACATTTTAGAATAGGCCATTTAAGTGAAGATTTTGATTATACATATGTAGTTGCACGTGGTGGAGTTATTGTAACATCATGGGCAAATGACAAAGGAGACAATCATAGACTAACTGAATCACACAACATATATATTCAACAGCCTGAAGAATAAGATAAATATGGATAGAAGAAAGTTTCCTTAGGCTTAAATAATGGATGTTGAAAACGGATATTTTGACGGAATAATAAAAGAACTTGAAGACGCTACGCACCCAGAAGTGTTTCATTTTCGAAACGGAAACCACCCAGGACCAGATTGGTATTTAAAAACTGTATGTCCTATGCCCAAACTTCGTCAGATTGACAAAATTGGGTATGGAATTCTATGGAATAATATTGCCAACGAACACCCGGATGAAACCAAATTAGTTCCACACGCATATGATTGGAATGGAAATGAAATTCCATATATGACCAGTGTTTGGTTGGATATTGAATCCGATGTCATTATTAAGTTTGAGCCTGCAACAGGATTGAATATTGTTTTAGTTGACAGAGATGTTGGTAGAGAATTTTACATTGAATCTCTTAGAAGCTTGATTGATTATACTCGCGAAGAATCAAAATTAGATAAAGATATATCGTTAGATGAGATCGACAAAATAGAAGAGATAGCAGAAATACTTGCTCTTGAAACAAAAGATGAAGATGCTATCCAAATAAGAAACAATTTCAAGGTGTTAAAAGGTGGAAAAGGAAAGAATGAAGATCCACAGGAGTAGACACAATGCAATCAGATATGCATTATTACGGCACCTATTGTATGGCTAGGGCCGCAGGAATAAAAAAATACGCCGCACAAAAGATCGCATATGCTTCACAGTTTGTAGATAATTCAACCGCTAAAGAGGTTGATGACCACGAAGATGGAAGCAAGCTTATAGCAATTCCGACGGCACATCATCCATTGGATTTGCAGAATATAGATCTTGAAGACCAACGGTACATTTGGGTTCCATTCCATTTTATGCCGGGAGGAAAAGGTAAAACATTTACAGAAAAACTTGTTTGCCGAAAAAATTCTAAACTGGCTCAAGAGATGGTGAAGCATAATATATCACAGGTTGATAAGCCATATATCTTTGAATTACTTGGAGTAACTGCTCACGTTTATGCTGACACATTTGCTCACTATGGATTTTCTGGAATCAGTTCAAGAAGAAATAGAGTTGATGGTAGCACAATAAAAGTAGAAAATCCTTCGGCTATGATTGATCAAATACTTGGTGATACATTAGGGAAATTTTTCAAAAAATATGGCATGCAGGGTGGATTGTTAAGTAATATTCGATCAGTTATAAGCCTTAGTGGTGAACTTGCTTCTGGTGCTTTGGGACATGGCGCAGTATCAATTTATCCAGATCAACCATATTTGAAGTGGAGTTACGAATACGAATACGCTACTATGGCAACACCAAAAGACTGTGTTAGAAACAATCCTAAGACATTTCTTGAAGGTGCCGAAGCATTACATGGAATGTTTCATGAATATTTCTTGAATAGTTTTGACAAAAACAAAGCCAGGGACTATAATGTCGGAGTAGAGTTTTCTGAAATAAAAGACAAAGTTAAAGAAATATTTGCATTTGAAGGCGATAAGTTTGAACGTACAGAACTTTGGAAGGATGCAGCAAAAAAGGGATTGCTTTATAATAAGAAAGAACGCATTCCTGAATATGATAAGGAGATATACGAACAACAGAGAGAAGATTTTCCGAATCTTAAAGATCCAAGGAAAATGACTAAAATGGGAGCTTACAGATTTTATCAGGCGGCAAGCTTCCATAAGCATTATGTGTTGAGGGAACTATTACCAAAACATGGAATAGTTGTTGTATAATAAGGAATAATAAATGATCAAAGCAACTCGGCTCACCGAAAAGAGTTGGCTACTAATGAGAAAAAGAACCCGATGCGGGCTAATGAGAAAAGAAGGCGAATCATACAGTATAATGGGTGGAACGCTTTCTGGAAAATATGAAAATTTAGAAACGCTTGAAAATCAAACAGGCGAAAAATTCAATTTTGTTGAGCCCAAAGTCAAAGAGGATAAAGATCCAATCTTCTTGGAAGGATATCCTGTAAAAGTGGATGAAGTATTCATTGTAGAAACTGAAAATGAATATCCAACGTACACAAAAATAGAAGGCAGTTTAGACATTTATGCTGCCGGATATTGGTGTATAAACTTCAACGGAAATTGGCATCCACATTATTGTCCAAGAATAAAAACCTTGAGCGAAAATGAACATATTGGCCCACTAAAAACAAAACTTGAAATGGACCATTTTCTACGAATAGAGAATAACAAATAATGGAAGCACTTGAAAAATTTCTAAAAAGAGTTGAGGCGGCGACAAAGTCAAGAAGCAAAGAAATACGCCTTAACACTATAGAGGCTCAGCAAATGACAATTGAAATTACTCAGCTGCTGATGAAAGAAAATGATCTGCTTCAAAAAATCGTTCATATGCAGACTGGCAAAACTGCGGATGGTGGAGACCCATATAAGGATTTGGTAGTCAACGCCACAATTGATGGCGGTAAATTCGGCTCTTGACCTTTTGCTTGATTTCATTTATATTAGGTAAATGCTTAGACGAAAGAAATTAAATAGGGTCAGAAGAATGCGACAGAATGCTGACAAAGTTCTTTTAGACCGTAAAGCACAAATTGAATTGTACGCCAAACTTCGGGCGCGCAAAAAATTATTGATAGAAGCAGAAGCCCGTAAAACTGAGGAATTTAGAGAGGAGTATGGAAAAATGATACGTTCAGAACAACATATTTCGTCTCCTCGGTCTTTGATGGGTACAGCAACCAAGAAAAAATCAGTCTTGGAATAGCTCACATATGAAAACATACACCTTATCCTGTATCATGACCGCGCCGGGGAGAGCCCGGCTATTAGATATAGGAGAAACACAATGGATGACATCGAAGAAATTGAAGTCTACAAAGAGTCAAAACGCGAACGACGCATAAAAAATCGCCTTCGTATGATCGAGCGTGGAAAGCGCCAGTATAAACAAAACTATTTCAGAGTTTGGTGGAGTCATAGCCACTACTATGAAGAAGCAGAAATGCATGGTCGTAGATTTCATGATAATTTACAAGCGTGTAGTTGCGATATGTGTTGTAACCCACGTCGTAGTGGATGGAATAGTCCAAGATATAGATTAACAAATCAGGAACGGAGAGCGTTGCAGGACGCTAACCAACAGTTTACAGAGATTGGTTTACATAAACGTAAGAGAAAATCGTGACTCTTACAAAGAAAATTGAAGGTGATTGGCAGAACACATATGACGAATGTGGCAAATTGGTTTCAATGAAACTGTCTGAAGAAGCCTATCCAAGAGTTTGTTGGTTTGTCCGTGATCCATATGATGTGATGACTGAGTGTGGTTATACAATCACTAAGGAAAATGCTCATTTGATCAAAGACTTTATTGATGGAGAATACATAGATACCTTGCATTGGTTCACTGCCGCCTGTTGGGATAAAAAACAGGCGAATGAAGTAGTCAAATGGATGGTTGGACCATTAAAAGAGCTTCAAGTCTACACCGGAGGGCAGAGTAAAATTGGCGAGACCACAGTAGGAAGACCAAATTTAAAAACCCTTAAATTTACCGCTGTTGATTTTGGTATTTTTGTTTCTAAAGTTACTGATAAAACTATAACGGCAACTATGGGTAAGGAAGTTTTGCGCCGCTTGTTTAAAGGCGAGGAACTTGAAAAAATTCTTGAAGATGATCAATTTAAGGTTTCTTCAGGTGATGAAGTGGAAAAGATTATTGACGAGGTAATTGCCACGAATCCCAGTCAGGTTGAAGAAGTCAAAGGTGGCAATGAGAAAATTCTGGGGTGGCTTGTTGGACAGATTATGAAGGCGTCCAGAGGAAAGGCGAATGCCGCCGAAGCCAAGGAAACTTTGAAGGAAAAATTAGGAATATAGGAGAATAAAATGGTAGCATCATATGAAACAGTTGAAGCAGTAATTGCAGTAATCCGTCGCCATGTTGACGCTGAGACGCTTCAGAAAATCGTTGTAGATTTGGCTGAAGTCAGCGGTAATGACTCGTTTGAAGAGACGATTGAACGACTGGCAGAAAAGTCAAAATAAATCCTTGACATTTGCCTAGTACGTGTTAACATTCTTTTCATGATGAATTTTTAGAAGGAAATTACCAATGATACAATGGATAAAGCAATTGAAACCGTATGAACAGGACTTCATTTGTATAGTCTTTTTTCTTCTGATTGGTGTGGCAGCCTTTCTCGGGTTCGTCGGAGTTCCAGGGTCATAGGCGAGCCTAGGCCCAAAATCAGTATTGAGCCAGCCACTCTGTAAAGATTTTTCTGCTGTGGTGGTAGGCAATTTAAGCAGAGTTAGATTCGGCCATTCCAACACAACACTGGACCTATATCGAACTTCAGTTAAACGGGATTGCCTGCAGTATCTTTCAACAAAATAAACCCTTGACATTTGCCTGAAGGTATAGTATATTCATAAATACTAGAAAGAAGGAGACGTGTTATGCGTGAAGGACACAGAGATATTAGTACCGAGACGTTGACCCCAAAGGGCGTTAGCTTCATCTAGGGACCCCTAAACGAAGATCCTACTCTTCGAATGTACGCTATCCTGCGTGGGGATCTTGAAATGACACCAGGCAAAGCCGCCGCACAGGCCGGCCATGCCTTCAAACTTTTAACCCGAAAAATTATGTTAGACGACCCATAGGTAGCCGAAGCCTACTTTGCTGACGGCATGGGTACCAATGTCTGTCTAATTGCCAAAAATGAATTTGCCCTGGAGCGAGCCTATGAACAGGCGATCGCTTCGGGGCTTTATTGTGAAAAAGTGATCGACGAACATCACATCATGCCGCCGCATTTCAATGGCGAACCAATTCTCACCGCAATCGGAATCGGACCGTGCCGCCGCGATGAGGTTCATCACATCACAAAACGGTTCAATTGTCTAAAATAAGGAGAATGGTTATGTTTGTTGCATTTTTTAATGAAAACGCACATGGGCGAGATAGAGACAATTATACCACTTGCCATATTACTGAATCTGGTGCTCTTGTTGCCGAGAGTAAGGAGGAACTATTAGATGACATGTTTACTAGAGAAGAATATCATCGTAAGAGTCAAAAGAAGGATTCTGATTATTATTCAAGTGTTTCATGGTTAGGGATGCACGAAATCGATGTTAAGAATACCTTTTATCAAGACTGGGAGTTCAATATTAACTGGGACTATGATGGTAATACTTCTGAAAGCGAGTTATCAGCAATGATCACTAACTCTGAAAAAGGTAAAAAGGCGGCTGCCGATAAAGAAAAAGAGAGAAAAAGACAGGAGAGAAAACGAAAAGAGGATAAAAAAATCCTAGAACAAAAACGTATCGTTAAGAAAGCAGAGGGCGATAAACTTAAAGAACTACAAGACCGCGAAGACTACGACCGACTGAAACTTAAATTTGAAGGAGAAGGATCATGAAAGTTACAGAGCAGATGATTCAAGATTATAAGGATCTTGAGAAGCACATTGAACAGACCATCCTTGAACATGCCAAAACGGGATTTTGGGGAAAGAATGCTCGAATCGGATCATGGGAATTTGATGGTGATGTTATCTCTTATTATGTTGCCCATAAGGATGGAGATATGACAAATGGCCATACTGAACACATGCCCATTGAATATCTTTGGAAAGACTAATGTTTAGGGAGAGTAGCTCAGTGTTCAGAGCGCCATGTGGCTTCGGTTATATGGAGGTCGGTGGTTCGAATCCATCCTCTCCCACCAATTATGCGGTTTCCGTGATTCACCGTAATATAAGAAATCACTTTAAACTGAAGGAGAACTATTATGACTAATTACAGAGAACACCGTGAAAATCTTGACGCGATTGTTAAGGACCTTAGGTACCAGTACGACCGTGAAGCTGAGGCTTACACTTTCGAATGGTCTTCAAAGGAAGAGTACCTCGAATGGAAAGCAACTTGGAGGGCAGCCTACAAGGAACTTTCGAAGGCGATTCGAGAGCTCAAAGGACAGAGAAAGGAATTCAAGTACGAGTATCGTCCCAAGGGCAACAATACTATGCAGCGCCGAACCAAGATTGGAGAGAACCCCAATCATGACTATAGCGCAGCAGGGTATGTTAGAAATTACCGAGCAAAGGCTCATGAACTTATGCAAGTTCGTACCGATGCAACGGCTGAATCTATCCGTCAACGCAAGTTAACACTTGAAGAAGCGGCATAACATTGTGGGGGCTTCGGCCCCCACCATTCTTGGAGAATAAAATGGGACAAGTACCTATAGAAGATTATATTAAAATGATACAAAAGAGTGATCCGGCCTATCAATGGCCGCTGGAAAATATTGAAAAAAAGAAAACAAAACGCCAAGAAATACATGAGAAATTTCCGTATGTTGTAACTTATTGTGGACACTATGGACATGGAAGTTTACTGGATGATTTATCGGATTGGTGCAGAGATAAATTTGGCGACTGTGATGGTGAATGCCATTGGCGCGGCTGTGAATTGGACTGGGACAAATGGCATCAAGAGTCTGGATTGGAGGATATATTGATGAAAGCATTGAATGATGAAAGGGAAAATCATCCGAAGCCAGACGAGAAGGATAAAAAAGCTATGAAAAAATGGGAGAAAGAAGATAATGCTCGTGATATTATTGGAGAGCATTTTGAAATGATAAAGACCAGAACTGATGCTCCAGAAGAACATAGCCACGAAGGAATATGGACATCACATTTTGTTATGAAAACTGGATACGATTATGGCTATGAGGATTATTGTTTTAAGAACGAGGAAGACGCGTTTTATTTCAAACTGATCAATGATGAGGAAGCAGAAAGGAGAGGCTAAAATGGATATTCAATTTGATAAATGTAAAGAGGTAGTGTTTCACTTCAATACAGGTTTTTTGAAAGATCCCACTATTCCTATGTGGGTAATCAAAACCAAGGGAACTACCTATTATGTAGATCACGTTAATACATCTGGCGTACCTTGGAGCACCAAGGAAACACCGAATAACGCGGCAACAAAAGGCAGCCTCAAATTTAAAAACGTCCGCCTCCAAATTGTTGGCGGAGAGGCAATCATTGAAGGAATTGGGTGATGATTCCGGTCTATATTGCGGAAGGACCAAAGATTTTGGATGCTCAAAAATGGTTGAAGGAAAATCAAATTAAGCATTTTCCTACAGTCAAAGTTCATAGTGGTCACATTTTTTGTTTCAAAAATGATGAGGATGCTATGGCATTTAAGCTCACCTGGAGCTAAAACATATTATAATATAACTCAGTCGTTAATTAATAAATAGTTTGACTGTTGAAAGTCAAATTCCTAATTGACAATCTAATTATGCGAGATTGGATTGACAGATCGAATGGTCTGAACAAAGGGTAAAAAAATGGCTGTAGTTCTAAACGCTAAAGGCACGAGCGTCTCATCATTTCAGATTGGAAAACAGGGCCCTCTAATTAAAAATTCTTCGGGAACACTCGAATTCCGCAACACCGCGGACAGTGATTTCATCGAAATCAAAGCAGATTCACCCACTACAAGTGATAGCGTTGCTACCAAACAATATGTTGATAGCGTCGTCAGTGGTCTTGATACTAAAAATGCAGTAAGAGCTACCACAATTGACTCGTCAGATTTGACAGGATTTATTTATACGGCTTCATTAGATGATGGGACTGCCGGCGCCGCCCCATGGACCAATGTAACATCACCAGTATTTGATGGTATAACATTAGCTGATGGTGAAAGAGTTCTTATTAAAGAATCAACTGATGCCAAAGGAAATGGAATTTTCACATATGATAGTGGCGCGAGTAAGTTTGTAAGGGCAAGCGACGCTGATAATAGTCCTAGTAATGAAGTCTCTGGGGGTATGTTTGCCTTTGTTGAGGAAGGCACCCTGGCTGACACTGGCTGGGTTATGTCATCACCTAATGGTGCTGCTACTCTTGGTACAGATGATCTTGTTTTCACGCAATTTTCTAGTGCAGGCGTTGTTACTGCTGGAAATGGACTGATTAAATCAGGCACTACAATAGATGTTGTTGGAACCTCAAATAGAATAAGTGTGAGTTCTGACGCAATTGATATTTCTTCAAGTTATGTTGGCCAGTCGTCTATTATAACTTTGGGGACCATCGTTGGATTTACATCAACGGGTATTGATGATAATGCTGCATCAACTGCGATAACTATTGATGGCAGTAATAACACAACTTTTGGTGGTATTCTATTAGCGGATGATGGGATAGTTGGCGCGCCAGCTTACAGTTTTTCGTCTGATACAGATACAGGAATGTGGCGAGAAGATGAGGGTCGTCTTAGTTTTGCTACTAATGGGGTTAATCAAATGTCAATTGATGGGTCAGGAGACCTTGAAGTTGGTGAGTCTGGTGTTACTGGAATCTCAGCAAGATTTATAAAGGCCGCAAGCAATGTAAATTACATTGAATTTTCTGGTGGTGTAACAGGTGTAGATCCTACTATTATTATTAAAGGAACAGATACAAATGTAGGATTGGCGATTGAAACTAAAGGAACTGGAGAAATAACATTCGATACAAATAGTACACAAGCTATGGTTATTGACAGTGATCAGAATGTTGGAATAGGAATTTCAACTCCAGATGGACCGTTGCATGTTCAGGCTGCTGATGCCGTAGCTGCTGCAAATACAAATTCCAATACATTAGTTTTGGAGAATACATCTCAGGCGGGTATATCAATTTTAACACCAAATACTTCAATTGGTTCGATTTATTTTGGAGATCCAGATGATAATGATATTGGACAGATTCGTTATGATCATTCAACTGATGAAATAATATTTACCGTTGGCGCAGCTGATGCTATGTCAATAGGCGATCCAAGTGCTGATGGAACTCTCCACGTCTTTACAGCTGATTCTGGCGCGTTCACGCCTAATGTAGACGCTGATGATCTCATAATTGAAAATAGTACAAACGTTGGTATACAGCTTGTTTGTCCATCAGGAGATCTAGCTAGTATTCATTTTGGACGAAATGATGACCCAGATAGAGGTAAATTAGTATATAGTCTTTCTGATAATACAATGCGGTTTACCGTTAATACAGATGAACATCTAACACTGTTCAATGATGGAAGAACAGGATTAGGAAAAGCTACGCCAGCGGCAACACTTGATATTGACTCAAATGCTGCGGCAGGAGATAATAATGCTATTCGAATAAATGCAGTATCTCCGGCAATGTTCTGGGAACCAGAAAGTGCATCTCATTACAATTTTAAGGTATCAGCACAGGATGGAGTCACAAATACTTGGCAAGTTTTTGGATCTACTGCGGCATCAGCAGATGCGTTATCTGATAGTTGGAATTCTATAATAACTGTTGTTGCTTCCAACCAGCGTGTTGGCATTGGTACTTCTGCACCAGAAGGAAAGTTACATGTTCTTTCTGCTAGTGCAGGATCAGTAGTTGTGAACGGAAATGCTGATGAACTTGTTCTTGAAGGTAGTGGTACTACTGGTATGTCATTCTTATCGCCAGCAGCACAGAATCAACATATCTATTTTGGTGATGCTGATGATAATGATATTGGTCAAATAACTTATGCTCATGGCGATAATTCTATGCGCTTTATTGTTAATACTACAGAAAGAATGCACATCTTTAGTGATGGTGATGTTGCTATTGGAGATATTCCAGGTACACCTAATGGAACTTTGCACGTAGAAGATGCTTCTACTAATATTGCTGCTGGATTTTATAGAGATGTCGATTTTGGAGATTCAACTCAAGATGTTGCTATAGAATTAGGAAATAGCGGTGCCGATCAAGGAAAACTGAGAATAGTTTATTTCAATAATTCCACTGCTTCAAGTCAACTGGCAAAAATAGACTTTCTACCAAGAAACGCCGCGGACACTGATAAGAAACAAGGTGGTCAAATTCTATTTACAAATGATTCGGATTCTAGTGGCGAGATAAGATTTGGTGCTCCAAATAATTCTGGAACTTTGATGATTGTATCACTTGATGGTGATGATCAAGTTTTAGCACCAAACACTTCTGGCCAGTTATCACTGGGTAGAACAGGAAAACGTTGGGGTAACTTGTGGCTATCTGCTAATGCAAGAATCGATGGCAACGCCGTTGTAGGTGACGCCAGTGCTAGTCCTACAGCAACGTTTGAAGCACATGAATCCGGAACTGGTGTTCCGGCTATAACGGCTCTAACTACTAGTGCATCATTTGGTGACGATATTTTAACCACGGATACAAACACGGTCTCTGGAACTGGTTTTAATCATATTCGATCAACCAGTGATGTTGATGGAACTCCTGACCCTGTGTTTAATGTTCGAGGTGATGGTGAAGTAACTGCTGATGGTTCATTTACAGGAGGTGGTGCTGATTATGCTGATTACTTTGAATGGAATGATGGAAATCCTGACGATGAAGACCGAGTGGGTTGCACAGTTGTATTGGCTTCTTCTGGAAAAATAAAAATTGCACAAAATGGTGAGGCTCCAATTGGAGTTATTTCAGGAAAACCGAGTGTTTCTGGTAATGCCGCGACTATAAGTTGGGATGGAAAATTCTTAAAGGACGAATACAATAGATATATATTAAGTGATCAGGGATCAAAAATAGTAAATCCTGATTATGATCCAGAAGCAGAATATACTCCAAGACCAGCCAGAGCAGAATGGGATGCTGTTGGTTTAGTTGGAAGATTACCAGTTAATAAAGGACAAGTTATATCTTCATCTTGGACAAAAATTCGTGACATTTCAGATAATGTTGAAGAATGGTTAATCACTGGAAGCGCAAATGAAACCCATGTAATGACTTGGGTTGATAGTCCTATTATTCCACTTAATGAAGTAACTGAAACTGAAGAACAAGCTGAATTAATCAAACTTGATGAATTAACCAGTCAATACTACGCAAAGATGGCTGAAGGTTTTGTTTTCCAAGAGGAAACATTTGACATTGACGAACGGGCACTAAACAATATTAGTTCAGAGTTAATGTTCCAAGTTCAAGATTTTGAAGAATTTCCAAAGAAATTTACTTGGCGTGGATATGAAAATCAAGAAGTTGATATGAAACAGGCTGACTTTATAGAGTTTTCGAGACAAGCCAGAGCTCACGCCAAAGATTTGAGAATCACGAAAACAAAGCACGAAAAATCAATCAAGAGAAGGCGAGCCGTGAAAAGCATTATGAAATATGATGTGACTACAGGATGGCCCGAAACTGCCGCAGATTACCTAGCTGAAAAGTGACGCTTGACAATTTGGAAAGTTAGTATATAATACGACTTTGTTCCACATCAAGGATTACCGAAATGGGTAAGAAAACCTACAATACTGACGAAAAGAGTGAGTATTTTAATGAGACTCCGTATGGAGATAGCAGGAAGCTCAGAAAACGACTTCTTAAAGCGTTGAATGACGTTTCTGAAAAATATAATGTGGCTCCTATCAATCTCAGTCAAAAAGGACATGTGACGAAATGGCATGATCGTGATTGGGTTTGGAGGGCGGATTTTTTCCGTAACTATCTCAATATGGTTGAATCCACTCATAACAAATGGCCTGAGAGATATTGGCTTGATTGTTTGGTTAAACAATGCGGTCATATGGTATGGAATTTGGCGCACGGTACAGTTGTATTGGAATACAAAAATGGTGGACATTGGGCCCTAACAACATTGGCTGAAGCTTTTCCAAAGAAACAGCGTGGAGAGGAATCAGTTTCGGAGAATCTTGCGAATCAAGAGAAAGCGAAGTTTTGCTCAAAATTTAAGTAAGGATAACCAATGGACGAAGACAATAATAAAAAAGTTCTATTGATAGGCGCTGGCAAAATTGGCAGCATGATTGCCCATATGCTTGGTTCAAACGGATACGGTGTTACAGTTTCCGATATGAACGGGGAATCATTATCCCATAGAAAATTTGATAATTTTGATAAACTTGTTCTAAACGTCTTTAATACAAATGAATTGATTAAGACATTAGAGGGCCACGATTATGTTGTAAACGCTGGCCCATATTTTTTGGCCGAACACATAGCAGAAGCTGCGGCGGCCACAAAGACCCATTATTTTGACTTGACTGAGGATGTTGAGCAGACAAAAATAATAAGAAAAATCGCTGTGAAAAACCGTACCAAATGTGCGTTTGTTCCACAATCTGGACTTGCTCCAGGCTTTATTGCTATTGTAGCAAATGATTTAGCAAAGAATTTTGATACAGTTGAAGACGTAAAAATGCGTGTTGGGGCTCTTCCAAGATTTCCCAATAACTCATTGAAATATAATATGACTTGGAGTACGGATGGTTTAGTTAATGAATATCTCCATCCATGTAACGCTGTCAAAGACGGAAAACTCGTTGATATAGAACCTTTAGAGGGACTTGAGAATTTTAGTTTAGATGGTGAACCTTACGAAGCCTTTAATACAAGTGGTGGTCTTGGAACACTATGCGAGACTTGGAAGGGCAAAGTAACGAACATGAATTACAAAACAATCCGTTATCCAGGCCATAAGCATTTAATGAAATTTCTAATTGATGAAATGAAACTTGGAGCCGATAATGGCAAACCACTCAAAGAACTTATGGATAAAGCTATACCAGTTACTGATCATGATGTAGTGGTAATTTTTGTGGCAGTGACTGGGTATCGAGATGGCAAATTTTTACAAGAGACTTGGACAAAGAAAATATATGGTCGGGAAATGTTTGGCCACAACTGGACGGCAATTCAATTAACGACGGGTGCCAGCGTTTGTGCTATAATAGATCTTCATGCGAGTAAAAAATTACCGCAAAAGGGATTCGTGAAACAGGAAAGTGCGAATTTAGAAGACTTTTTAAATACAAATTGCGGGAGCGTCTATAATGGCTAAAGGTAAAAAGATATACGAAGGTAAAGCAAAAGTAATTTTTGAAGGCCCAAAAGAGAATACATATGTCCAATACTTTAAGGATGATGCTACAGCCTTTAACGGCAAGAAAAAGGGCACCATTAAGAAGAAGGGTGTTCTCAACAATTTAATCAGTGGGCATTTGATGTGTCATCTTGAATTTCAGGGTATCAGAACGCATTTCATTAAGGTACTCAATAATCGTGAACAGTTGGTTCGGCAGGTTCAAATTTTTCCTGTAGAATTTGTTGTCCGAAATATTGCCGCAGGATCACTATGCAGTAGACTGGGAATTGAAAAAGGCACCAGTTTGATTAAAAATGATATGCCATTAATAGAATTTTATTATAAGGATGATGACCTAAATGA
>SDBT01008401.1_pt1 | contig 16874 bp, 9 predicted proteins | sample 2277101 | NCBI WGS metagenome assembly SDBT01 (sample SAMN10404973, study PRJNA504765) | marine sediment metagenome | isolation source: marine sediment core GS10_PC15, 103 cmbsf | place: Arctic Ocean: Southern Knipovich Ridge | collected 2010
ACCGGGGCATTGGCCGATCGCTACGGATTTAAAAAAATGCTTCTATCTGCATTTTTGGTTCTAACACCTGCCTATTATCTGTTAGGACAATTTAAAACCTTTCCAACCTTTTTTATGGCGTTTATGCTGGTTGCCCTGGGGGCGGGAATGTTTAAACCGGTAATAATCGGAACAGTAACTAAGACAACAAATGACAAAACGTCTTCGATGGGATTCGGTATTTTTTATATGATGGTAAATATTGGCGGATTTGTGGGACCGATCGTCGCCGGTATTGTTCGAGGGTGGGACTGGAACTATGTCTTTATTGCATCCTCCGTTTGGATCGCAATAAACATTTTTCTGGTATTAATATTTTACAAAGAACCGACATCGGAAAGTGTTTCAAAAAATCCCCGAAGTCTGAATCAGGTGCTGAGAGATATGGTTGAGGTTTTAGGTAATGGTAGATTTTTTCTTTTTGTCTTTGGATTTCTCGTCGTGTTGGTGCTTGGATCAAAATATACATCAACGGGAGTTATTACCTGGACCGGGATTACGCTGATAGGATTGGCATGGCTCCTCCTCAATATATTATATGATTTGTTTTTAAGACAATTATCAAATCGGGAAACAGTCGCATGGTATTTGCAAACAATGAGATTGGGTGATTGGCGATTTGGATTATTTCTTTTATTGATGTCAGGGTTTTGGACCTCTTTTAATCAGATCTTTTATACACTCCCTCTACATATCCGGGATTTTGTTGATACTGGTGATTTAATGCAGATTTCAGTTTCCTTTTTGGAATTCATCGGTCTTTCATCGGTCATTGATGGTTTTAAGAACTCCATGGTTTCAACCGGTCAGATAAATCCCGAGTATATCATCAATCTAAACGCTGGAGCAATTATTGTATTTCAGGTTCTCGTCTCTTATCTTGTCAGTCGTTTGAAACCGTTTACAACCATTTTCTGGGGAACCCTGGTTACAGTTGTCAGTTTTTCTTTCTTAATATTTGGTACCTTGGGCTGGATAGTCGTTGCCGGAATCCTTGTCTTTTCATTTGGGGAAATGATGGCCAGCCCAAAACAGAAAGAATATACGGGTAAAATCGCACCACCAAATAAGGTGGCACTTTATATGGGCTATTTCTATTGGTCTGTTGCCCTGGGAAATCTTTTTGGAGGTATTCTGTCCGGCCAATTATACGCTGCCTTTGCCCGGGACATGCAGCGGCCCGATCTGATGTGGCTGATTTTCGCTATTCTTGCCCTCGGTAGCGCCGTGTTGATCTTCCTGTATGATAAACTGGTTATAAAACGAAAATCTGTGTAAATTTTAACATATCATCAATGTATAAATTGTCGGGACGTTGCATGTCGAAAACCCCGTTTTACGGGTGCAACGTCCCTACAATTTCTGACTGGGAAGACCATTCTCTATGCAGGAAATTTGGATTTAATTTACAAATACGAGGAATATCAATGTTTGGAATTGAAATCTTAGCAAAACTGGTAAAAATACTCCGTTCCGCTGCTTCACCTAATCAAATTGCTGCCGGTTTTGTAATTGGTATGGTCATCGGATTAACGCCATTTTGGACACTTCATAATATGATCCTGATTGTCATCTTAATCATTATTAATATCAACATTGGAACAGCGATTTATAGTTTTATCTTGTTCAGTGCCTTCGCCTACCTCGTTGATCCTCTTTTTCATCATCTTGGTTATTTTCTTTTAGTCGATATGGAAAGTCTCAAAAATCTGTGGACATTTTTATATAACACCCCGCTCGTTGCTCTGAGTAGATATAATAATACGATTGTATTAGGTAGTCTGGTGGCCGCGTTGATATTATCCATACCGATGTTCTTTCTGGCTAAGACTGGTGTAATATATTATCGTGAAAATATCGATAAAAAGATGCAAAAATGGAAAATAGTACAAGCGGTAAAGGGATCAAAGATCTATTCCTTTTATGAAAAAATAAGAAATTTAGGAGATTAAACTGTGCGCTGGAAAGGTATCATTTTCTTAGGAGTTTTGATTGCCTTATTTGTGGTTATCGGTATTCTGTTTTCAGATACCTGGCTTGAAAATAAAATCGAAAACGCGGGCACATCGCTCAATAGGGCCAGGGTTGATATTGATAATCTGGAATTTTCCATAACAGAATTATTTATTAGATGGAACCGGTTACAAATCACCGATCCTAGAAATACTATGATGAACAGAATTGAAACGGGAAAATGTGAATTTGACCTGGAATTTCTGCCTCTACTTTCAAAAAAAATAATTGTTGAATCCTTCACAATAACTGATATACGTACTAATACCGGGCGGACCGAAGACGGAGCGATTGAAAAAGATGAGGAATCAGGAGAACTTTCCTTTATCCAAAAGACCGCTGATTATCTGGAAGGGGAGGTATCTTCAGTTGTCAGTCCGCAATTTTCATCCTTAAAAAAGAAGACCAATGTAGATAGTATCTTAAAAATACTTGATCTACAATCAATCAAAAAAATTTCAAATCTCCAAAAAGATATTGAGACAAAATACGCCACCTGGGAAAAAACATTCTCCGAATTGGAAATTGAAAACGACCTCAAAAAAGTCGAATCAGAGATAAAATCTATTGATATTAACAACATAAAAACGGCTGATCAATATTATGCAGCTGCAAAAAAAGTGGATGAAATATATAAGACGATTTATTCCACCTCAAAAAATCTTACTGAAGTTCAAAAAAATTTAAGCATCGATTTAAAAAATATAAAAGGCCGGATTTTGCAGGTTGATGACTGGGTGAAGGAGGATTATTCACGTGCGCTTTCGTTGGCAAAAATTCCCGATATCAATGCTGAAAATATCAGTAAAATGATATTTGGTGAAAGAGTCGTTAATCAGATTACAACCTATCTCGGCTATATTGCCACTGTCAGAAAATTTACCTCCGGATCTGATTCAGAGAAACCGGAAAAAGAGTCCCCACCCCGGCTTAAAGGTCAGGATATTTATTTCTATAATCAGAATGCCAGACCGGATTTCTGGATCCGGAAGCTGAATCTCACAGGACAAACCGAAAATAATATATTACTAAGTGGCTTGATTAATAACATAGTCTCTGATCAACGACAAATAGGCGAAATCACCAATATCGCTATAGAGGGCAAAAATGAGCATGGGGTAAGACTCGCTATAAATGGCAGTCTTGATTATTTGTCAGAGGAGCCCGCTGAAAATTTTAGCCTTCAATACAGTGGATTTTCGCTGGCTGATTATCAAATTTCCAGATCAAAACTGCTACCAAACAAGATTGAGAGCGGGACAGGTAGTATACAGTCAAAACTTAACCTAAAGGGTGATAAAATTGATGGTGATGTCTCTTTTACCGGGAAAAACCTGCGGTTTGGTATGTCCGGTTCAGATAGAGGTCTGAATGAAATCGAGGAAATCATTCAATCTGTCATAAAAAGTATATCTTCAATTAATATTTCAGCAAAAGTACGGGGAACCGGTGATAATTTGCATTTCTCAATTAATTCCAATCTTGATGATGTGTTGATGAATAAAATGGGTTCAATCGTGAATGAACGATTTGAAAAAGCCAAAAAGGAAATAACAAAACGGGTTGATTATGAGATTGATAAATACCGGGCAGAGTTGGATAAACTAGTGACAGAAAAGGAAAAACTTTTGCAAACAGAAATGGATAAATATGAACGGATGCTCGAGAAAGAGAAGAATAGAGCCGATGGAAAAAAGAATGAAATCGAAGATATATATGAAAAAGAAAAATCAAAGATAGAGGATAAGATTAAGAGCTTTTTTTAATCCCAAAGTGTCCAGTTGACGCCCAGTCGAAATCTTCGATAAAAATCCGGATAGCCTCTAACAATTTCATAGTACTCTTCCAGGGCATTATCCATTTCAAGAAAGATTCGCGCGGTTTGAATCGTTGCCACCAGTTTCCAACTTAAAGTGACAAAGGCATCAGTTTCTTCCAACCCGGTGTAATACCTGTCAATTCGCGGTTGATATTTGATATCCTGATGTTTGTCATACCAGGTAAATGTACCAAATGCATCAAAGATTAAGGCGCCATTAAGAAGCACCCAATTAAAATGAGCCTGGCCCCAGACACTGCTTTTAGGAGTTAAATTTTCATCAGCAAAAGTATATTGACCGGCCAGAGTAAAATCTAACCACCATACCTTTAGATAACTCTCCAATCCGCAAAATATAAAATCCCTTGAATCCCGACGATTACTAAAGGTAGAGTCTTTCCAGACAATTTCATTTTCTATGCGATGATAACCGGCATCAAATTTTAGGTGCCATTCATTTTTTTTAAGATAATGATACCGTGCACTAATTGTAGAATAAGTCTCAGGTTTCAAATTTTGATTTCCATAAAGGGTGTCAATATCAAAAAATCTCTCAGTGGCATTTGGAATACGTTTACCGTTTGTAAGGTCAAAGGAAAAATACTGGTTTTCTGAAAATATAAGGTCTGTTCCAAGGGTCGGTAATATTTGTAGATCATAATCTTTAACAAAACTTAATTGAAGAGCTGCTCTAAATGTTAAAAATTCGCTGAAGGGGATGTTAAGTTTACCATAGGTATTAAGTGCTGGAATGGTTACTTCTTTCTTGAAGGGATCTCCGTAAATTTTTGGCAACATCGTGCTGGCACCAATCAGAAGTTCGCTTCTTCCCATAACAAAATTATAATTGGCATCAAATCCGAATCTCTCACTAAAAGTCTCAAAAGTATAGGTTGTAAAAGTGTCCTTAAATTTTCTTGAATAATTTGAATAATAAAAAAGTATATGAAGTCGCTGACGAAGGCTGTCATCCTGAACCCAGGTAACATCCAAAAAATAATCATCCCTGTTTTCCCTGGTAGCAGGTACAGCAAACTCCTGGTCCTGATCAAGCGAGGCAAGCCCAACTTTAATCCGGTTAAGGAAAATCTGACCTCTAAAATACCACTGTGGTGAAAACTGCCATGTTATCTCAGCTCTGTAGTTCTGTCCATCAAAACCGGAACCCGGGATTGCACCATCAAAACCGCTGTTCTTACCTCCCAGCTGCACGGCAAAGGTGCTTGAAAAGGGGATTGCGAAATGAATATCTACATCACTATATCCATAACCACCCTGTTTGAATAATATTTTTGTCCAGGGCCTCTGTGTATGTGCACTATGTGGTGTGATATTTATCTTTGATCCTGACCAGAGAGCGTAATTCTGAAGACTGCCTGCTGCATAATCCACTTCTGCGAATTGGATATAATTCAGCGGAATAAATTGTGTATTATAGACGCCCTGCAATTGATCATTCATAAGAGTGCCTCCAAAAAACAGAGGGGTTTGATGAGGATAAGTATTTATCAGTGAAATATAGGCAGGTCGTCCGGCTTCAATCAGATCAAAATCGAACCACAGAGGTTGAGAGCGAAATATATCGCTCATATCCGTATATATGAGTTTTTTTTCATCAGCTAAACGATGAATTTCATAATTACTGCTATCAGTTTTTATAGATAAATTGTTGTGAATATCATACCAGTAGAGTTTCGATTCTACCGGTATTAGATCTGAGGTATCCCGGGCTGCGGTTGATTCTTGTTCTCCTCTTTCCGGTCTTTGTTTCTTTTCTTGTGATATTTCTTCCTGGGCATGAACTATTATTGAAAAGAATAAAATTAAAACCAGTATCGTAACAATATTATCGCTCAAAGATAATCCCTTAACCATTTTTAATGTTACTATGTTTACTGACTACTACCGCCACCGGTACTGCCACTTATTACGATAGTTGGTTCCGCTTCAGTTTTTTCCTTACGTAAATAAAGAGCGGTGATTTTTGAAAAATAATTTCGTAGATCATCAAACAAGACATAAGCCCAGGGGACAGCAATGAGCGAGAGTATTGTAGATGTAAGAAGACCACCAATTATCGTGCGTCCCATTGGCGCATAGGGTATACCAATCATCTGGGCATTTCCTACTGCCATTGGAATTAATCCGCCAATGGTTGTAAAGGCCGTCATCAGGATCGGACGAAATCGTTGGCGCCCGGCCTCCATGATCGCATCAAAACGTGAATATCCTTCTTTTCGTAATCGGTTCATAAGATCTATAAGCACAATGGCATTATTAACCACAATCCCGATTAAGATAATAAATCCGATTCTGCTCATCAGGTCAATCGGCGTCCCGGTGAGATACATCAACCAGAAAGCGCCAAAAAACGAAAACGGTATAGAAATAATTACGGAGAGGGGTAGAACAAATGATTCAAATAGAAATCCCATCAACAAAAATACAAAAGTAATGGCCAGAATAATTGCGAACATCTGGCTATCATCGCTTTCCTGCATATCCCGAAAGCGACGTCCCTTATTCCAGGAATAGCCGTAGGGCATTTCAAATCCCTCCATCACCTGATCCACCTTGGCATACACAGCACCCATGGTTTCCTTTGATAGATTAGCCTTAACACTGAGGAATGTTTTGCCATTTTCCCGGCGAATTTCTCCATGCCCTTTTTTAATGGTAAAGTCGGCAACCGCATCGAGAGGTATCTCCCGGCCATTTTCACTAAAAAATGTAAGATTTTTAAGTTGATTTAAATTTCTTCGGTCATCCTCGCGTAATTGAATCCTCACATCGATTTCCTTCTCCTCCGTTTGATATTTTGGTAGAGGAATACCGCGCAAGGCGTACTGAACCGTTCCGGAGATTACCTGCGGCGAAATACCAAATTTTTTTGCCTGATCGCGTTTTATATGCAAGTGGATTTCATCATTTCCTTGCTCTCTGTCAGTTTCCAGACTTACTATTTCATCAATCGTTCGTAACCTTCTCTCCACTTCCTTTGTTAATTCAGCCAGCTTTTCCGTATCATCTCCATACAATGATATTTCCAGGGAAGATTCATCACCACCTTCGCGAAACCAATTGGTACGGATATCCACACCGGGAAATTCCGGTAAGCGTTTCTTCAGGTCTTCTAATACTTCGCTGTGTTCCATGATTCCAGCTGATCGGATACCCAATGATTTTGTCACATTATTATAAAATGCTTCATACCATTGCATTTGTTCAGGAGGATGAAGAAAGATACGCATTCGTCCCCAATTTTTACTGTATCTATTGCTAATCGTGCGAATATTATAGACATCACTCTTTTTTCTTACCGTGTCTTCAACAACAAGAAATATTTTTTCCACATCCTCAATTGTCAGATTTTCCGGTAAATCAAAAAACAATCTGATATCATTTATATTGCCTTGCATCCGGTCCGTAGATTCGGTTTGTCCTGAAGCATAGAACATAGACATAATAATAATGATTAAGATAATCGATGTTTCAAGTTTATGCCTTAAGGTCCAGCTAAGTACCCTCTGATAGAAAGCGTTTGTTTTTCTGATCGCCAGTGGTTCCTGTACTTTTCTTTTGCTTACCACCCGTGTAGCGGCCAGGGGAATAAAGACCATTGCAACAAATAGAGAAGCAATCAGAGAGATCATCACCGGTAAACCAATTCGTAACATATAAAATCTAAATCCGACATTATCATTCATTAGAATTAAGGGTAGAAAAACTACGACTGTGGTAAGAGTGGCCATAGTTACCGCCAGGGCAACTTCGCTGGAACCCCAAAGTGCAGAACTTTTATTATCCCTTCCTTCTGTTCTTTTTGAATATATATTCTCCAAAACAACGATTGAATTATCAACCACCATACCGACCGAAACCATCAATCCCATCATGGTAATTAGATTCAGAGTCCAGCCAATAAAATACATAGTCGTAAGAGTAATCAATATCGACAAGGGAATGGCAAGATTTACAATCAGGGTCATCCGGAACCGGCGCAGGAAAAAATACAAGACTGAAAATGCAAAAAAACCACCCCATAAGGCAGCATTTTGTAGATTATCCAGAGACTCCTTTATAAAAGTGCCCTGGTTAAATAGAATTTCTACCTGAAATCCACTTAATTTGGGGTCTTTTTTAATTCGCTCCTCAAAAACTTTCACAACTTCATTGGTAAGAGCCACCGTATTGGCCATAGATTCTTTGAAGACACCAATACTTACGGATTTTTTACCATCGATTACCTGGCGCCAGCGCCTTTCCGGTACATCATATTTGACCTCAGCGATATCCTTCAACCGTAGGTTTGCACCTCGAATCGGTAAGTTCCTTATTTCTTCAAGATTCTGAAATTTTCCCATAGAACGGACAAATATTTTTTGTTCTCCTTCATTAACAAAGCCGGATGAGATGGCAAAATTATCACTACGTAATTTTTGAATGATTTCATAAAGATTAATTTTGTATAATCTTACCCGATCCTGATTTATCATAATCAGGATTTCTTTCTCTTCAGCACCCCATATTTCGATATTGGCGACACCATCAATTCTTTCCAGTGGTTTTTTGATATGTTGTTCAACGATATAAAAAGGATCATCATATTCGGTGGTCTGAATTAAGGCAATCCACAGAATCGGATCATCACCCTGATCCCATTTGCGTACGTAAATTCTTTCAATATCATCAGGTAATTCAGATTTCACTCGGTCCATTCGGTCCCGCAGCATGGTATAAGCCACATCCATATCCGTATCCTGAACAAATTCGATCCACGTCCAGCAACCGTTACTGCTACTATAGGTATATACATTATCAACACCGCTAATAGTTCGCACCTGTTCTTCCACTGGTTTTGCCACCTGTTCTTCCACCTCGCGGGGATTGGAGTTCGGATATGGCACCCAGACACCAAGGAAAGGTGGGGTAAAACCTTCAGGCATCAGTTCAACTGAAATCTGTGTAAAGGCTATATATCCTACAACTAAAAGTGCCAGCAAACTCATCAAGACCGTAATCGGCCTGTGGATGGAGAAGTTGGGTAAAATACCTGGGCGCTTATCTGACATATATCTACTCTCTTTCTTTGCTTCAATAATTGAAGTTTGAAAATTGAAAAATGAAAATTATCCTGAATTACGGTGACGAGAAGTATTTCTTGAAGCAATAAATATCGCTCGTAGCTCTTCCCCCTCCTTTTTCAAAGGCTTAACATCTTCCGGTTTTAACAAATTTTCATCCATAATAAATTCCAGCCAGAAACAAGATTCATCGCATTCTTCTTAACAAATGCTGATTTTTGAAATGAAACTGGGTCTGGACTGAGCCAGGCATGCAGCCCTATAATTTGCGGCAACGGATGTAGAAGATTTGATCAGTTGTTTCTGTAAATGCCATCCCAAATTATTAGCTGGTAAATTGAGCGCTAACTTAACACAACGATGTGCAAATGCTTTTGTTCTACTCATTAATTCTTTACTGCGTTCTGACATTCGAATCAACCTCAATTATTTTTCAATCTTCAATCTTCAATCTTCAATCTTCAATCTTCAATCTTCAATTTTCAATCTTTCCGGTCAAGCACACTATAAACCGTCGGAATTACAATTAGTGTCAGGACTGTTGAAGTAATAAGACCAATGATAACCGTAATGGCCATCGGTGCCCTGATCTCCGCGCCATCTCCCATACCAACAGCCATGGGTAATAATCCCAGAGCAGTGGTGGATGTCGTCATCAAAATCGGACGCAAACGTACTTTGCCTGCAGTTAAAATTGCCTCCATCTTTTCCAAACCTCGTGCTCTTAATCGATTGATATAATCGACCAGGATAATCGCGTTATTCACAACAATTCCGGCAAGCATAATACCCCCAAGAAAAACGACAACGCTGGCAGGGATATTGAAAATAAAGAGGAAGATTAATACGCCGATTAACGCCAAAGGAATCGTAAAAATGATAATAAATGGATGTAGTAAAGATTCAAATTGTGAAGCCATAACGATGTATACAAGAAAAATAGCCAGAGCCAGGGCAAGCATCAGACTATTTAGAGAGGTTTCCATCTCTTTATTTTGACCGGTTATATCAAAGGTAAAATCATCCGGCATATCGAGAACTCTCAGAATCTCGAAAATATCTTCACTTATACTACCGAGATCCCTGCCGCTGATGTTTGCGGTAATAACAGCGGTTCGCTGTTGATCGATTCTCCTTATTTCCGATGGTCCTTCGTTAACTTTAATATCAGCCACTGCCTCGAGGGGTAAAGGAATGGGAGAACCCGGATTAATCACCAGCCGTCTCAGATTATCAATAGTTTCTTTATCTTTATCTCTTACCCGAACCAGCACGTCAATTCTTCTGTCTTCTTCTTTAAACTCGGTTGCCACATCACCACGCACTTTATTACGGATTATTGAGGCCACATCACGGATATTTAATCCATATCGTGAAAGCAATTGCCGGTTATAAACAATCTGTACTTCAGGATTCCCCCGTTGAATATTTGCTTTGACATCAAAAAGCCCGGGAATTTCCTGCATCTGTGATTCAACCTCATTAGCGACACTCTGTAATTTCATAAGACTGAAACCGCGGATTTCCACTTCAACTGGTGTCTTAAAACTAAAAATCGTCGGGCGTGATATTTTTGATTGAACCCCTGAATAATTTGTCATATGCTCACGGATCAATTTTATCAGACGCTCTTCTTCTGTTATAACACTGCTCGCTCTGACCAGGGTGACAGTTAATTTAGCCGTATTCTCACCTTCATCGGTCTTTGTTGATTCTTTCTTATCAATCCCAACAACAGTGGCAACCATTTTAACGCCATCTAAATTAGTAATATAATTCTGGATTGGAACAACTCTTTCATCAGTAATTTCCGCCGGAGTACCAACCGGATATGTTAACTCAAGATTAAATTCACCCTGATGAACTTCGGGAATTAGTTCACTCCCAATTTGCGGTGCTACAATAAAAATTGAAAAAAGAAAGAGCACAACCATGGTTCCGATCACCGTTCCACGATTATTCAGTGACCAGGACAGAAGACGCGGATAACCGCTATCCACTTTTTCATAAGACCAGTTAAACAGGGCAAATATTAACTTCGATGGCGGTGTAAAAAGAAGAAGCAATATAAGATAAAAATACTTGATTATGACCGAAACAGAGGTAATGACAAAATGAGCGAAACGAAAAAACAATTCGGTTACTATTTGGAAAAAATATTTGAATATATAAAATAAGAGAGTTATTGGTACTAAAAGTGTAAGACCTAATCTAAGAAATATCGATTTTCCTATAAACCGTTTAAAAATTCTTTTTAAATCCTCATAAAAATCCGGGAATGAATTATTGACAAGATAATCAGGCCATATATTTTTTATATTTTTCACAAACCAAAAATCCGGATTTTGAGCATAATTTATTATCACTTCATTTATTTTGAATTTTAAAAGCCCAATTTTAGTCAGCAAGGCGAATAAAGGCATAAAAGGACAAACAATTGGGAGGGATAAGAACTTTACCAGGGTTATCAGAAGTGCTAAAAAAATCTGTAATAGCTTAATTATGGCAATTCCAGTTGTTTTGAGTATGTAGACGATGCCGGTGCTTGCAGTTTGCAACCAGGTAGAATCTTTGTTCTCTTCTTCAGCAAGACGTTTCATCGGAAATTCTGTACTATAAGATAAAATATTATTTTTCATCAATCCCTTAATCTGAGCACCCGCAATATATTTGGATGCTTCACGGGAAGAGAGCATCGGAATTAGAAAAAGGGCAACTGCCAGAGAAGCGAGGAGCGAGAAGACAACAGTCATGGACATATCACCAAAAACCTGACCGGCAACTCCTTCAACAAACACAATTGGGAAAAAAACAGCAATCGTTGTTAAGGTGGATGCAAATACGGCACCTCCCACCTCGCCTACACCCCGGATGGTAGCCTGCACTAATCCATCACCCTCTTCACGGCATCGGGTAATGCTTTCCAGGACAACGATAGAGTTATCAACCAACATTCCGATACCCAATGCCAGTCCACCCAGAGACATAATATTCAGAGAGACACCAAACATTTTCATCGGTGCAAAGGTTGCGATGACTGAGATCGGAATTGAAATCCCGACAATCAGGGTAATCGTGAAATTTCTTAGAAAGATAAAAAGAATAATAATGGCAAGGATACCACCAATAATCGCCGTAGACTTTACCTCGTTGACAGCATTCTCAATAAATATCGATTGATCGGAGAGTTTGTCAATATCAACCCCGTCAGGAAGATTGTAGGCAATATAATTTGTCATCATTTTCTTTTGAAATTCTTCTCCACCTCTTCCATCTCCGGGTTGATTCTGCTTTTGTTCTTTTTCCTGTTTTTCCTCTTTTTCCTCTTTTTCCTTCTCTTGTGTTTCAAGTCTTTTTACAAAGGCCTGCTGCTCAGCTGTACCAAAAATAACATTCGAGACACGCTTGGAAACATTTACAATGTTGGCATCTGCCTCTTTATATATTTCTATCTCTACACTTTCATCTCCATTAATTCTGGTGATAATTTCACGTTCCTTGTTTGTTCTTTTAACCTCAGCAACATCACCGATTTTAATTTCCCGACCATTCCAGTTGCCAATCACTACATCATTAATTTCCGCGACTTCCTTGAATTCATTAAGGGTTCTTACAATATATTCTGTCTGCCCCTCCTTCAAATTACCACCGGCAAGATTTATATTTTCCTGCGCCAATCGGTTCCTGACCTGTTGAATATCGATGCCAATTATCGTCAACTTTTGTTCGTTTAACTCAACGCGAATCTCTTCTTCCAGGCCCCCTTTTACTTTTACTGCAGCAACCCCGTCAATGGTTTCTAATTTCCGTTTAATATCTTCTTCCGCTAAATATCTCAGATAAAACAGGGATCTTTCTCCAAACAACCCGAGACGTATAATGGGATCAAGTGAAGGATCATAGCGCAAAATCAGAGGTCGTTTTACTTCCTCCGGTAAGAAAACCTGATCGAGTTTTTCCCGTACATCAGCGGTGGCCTGGTTCATGTCAGTATCCCAGGTAAACTCGAGTATCACATCTGACTGCCCGGCTTTTGAAATTGATTGGAGACTGACAAGGTTATCGACCACACCCAATGCCTGTTCAACCGGTCTTGAAATCGTGGTCTCAACTTCTTCCGGGGCCGTACCAGCATATTCAGTCCGAACTGTTAATGATGGATAAGAAATATCCGGCATCAGATTAAGAGGCAATTGTTGATAGGATATATAACCAAATACACATATACCAATCACAACCATTAAAATCGCAACAGGACGTGTCGTGGTAAACTTAAAAAAATCACTTACTTTAGTTTTTGCGCTATCTGTCATTTTATCCATTTATTATACTACTCTCTGATTAATCAATACTAATTAAATTTTAGTATTATCTGAAAATGTCATTCCCGTCCCGCCTTGCGGAAGGAATCCATATTTAAAATTTTGTATAGATGTGGTCCATTTTAAAAATGGACTACATCTTTCAATTTTCATTTTTCAATTTTTAAGGCGAGATCATTTTTTCTTTCATTAACTATTCTCACTTTTGTTTTATCTTTTAGTCCGGCCTGGCCAACAACAATTATCTGATCGCCTTCCTCGATGCCCTCTAAAGATTCAACTTTTTCATGATCCTGAAATCCCACTTTAAGAATGACTTTAATGGCGATACTATCTTTGACCACAAATACATTCATCTGCTCATTTTCATAAACAATGGCTTTTTTGGGAATCAGTACTGCATTTTCATGTGTCGCAGTGATGATATGTGTATTTACGAACATTCCTGCACGAAGAATATTTTTCTTATTTTTCACCCCAATGGTTATTTTAAAAGTACCGCTTTGTGGGTCGACCACCGGACTTACACGTTTTATCCAGCCTTCATACTGCTCTCCGTCCAGATGATCGGAGGTAATATATGCAGGTTGTTTTTTGACGACATTGCCCAATTCCTTTTCCGGGGCATATACGACCGCGATCATTTCACTTGTATTAATCACTGTAAATAATTTATCAGTGGGTTGAATCCGATCACCCTGTTTTCTGGACCGATCACCTACCACACCGGCTATCGGTGTGGTTATTCTGGTATAACTCAGATTTAATTTCGCCTGTTTCCAATCTACTTCAAGTCCCTGTAAGGCATATTTTGCTTTTTCAAATTCTTCTATACTTAGTAGATCTTGTTTGTGCATTGCCTCCAGACGATCGAAATCAGATTTTTGGCTCAGATAATTCAAACGCGCTTTTTCTTCCGCCAAAACATACTCGTCTGCTTCGAGAGTCATTAGTACCTGGCCCTTTTTTACAACATCCCCTTCTTCCGCAGAGATATTATCAACAAGTCCCTGAACACGAGAATAAATATCGGCCATTTTTTCGGTTTCGAGATTGGCACTCAACAAGATAAAATCCGACATCAATCCTCTTTTAACGGTAGTAACCTCAACCGGGATCAGGTCAGATTTTACTTCTTCTTTGTTTTCCTTATCAGATTTTCCGTCATTATTCTTCTCTACATTTGAGGAATCTGTAGAAGTGGAATCGGAACCGGCAGAATCTTCATTCTGGGCATTCCCTCCATCGCAGGAAGAATTGAATTGAACGAAAAAAATAAGTGTCATTATCAGGATAAGTGATTTTAAAAATTTCATTTCTACTCCTATATCTATTTAAGCTTGTAAATTTAATAAAATATACACCTTAAGCCAATCGCTATTACGAATACAAAGGGTATAAGTTTCAGATCTCTAGATCTATATACATATTCCTATTTTTTATTCCCGAAAAAGCTAAAATATTATTTCATTAGTCTCCGGTTAAGAAGAAAATCATTAAACCACCCGATTTGAAAAATGAGCTACAAATTTATTTGTTTAAATTTTAATTGTACTTTAATAATTATGACTGAGAATGAGCTAATAATATACAAAACAATTATTCTCGAATCTTACAAATCTGGGACAAGCCGGCTTCGGAAATTAATTATTCCTCCTTCCTTTTAACCACCAATTTTGATTCATTAATAAGATCCCTCGCCAAGGCGCGTTGGCGCAAAGAATTTATCCACTAATCTCACTTGCTTTTTAAAGTTTATATTTATTAGGAGTAATTAATTAAATTTTGTGTTGAAATAGTAGTAGTAATATATTATATTAAATCCAACAAAAGGAAAAAAATATGAAAAAAGTAACTATTGAAATTCTCACAGAGCTTGGGTTAAATAAGTTAGAAGCAGAAATTTATACCTTGTTACTATCACATGAACCCATGACTGCCTACAGAATAGGGAAGTTATTGGGAAAGCCAACCGCAAACGTATACAAAGCGATTGATTCACTGGCAAATAAAGGATCCGTATTAATTGAAGAAGGAAAAAGCAAGGTATGCCGGGCAATTCCCGCAGATGAATTTTTAAAACAATTGGAAAAAGATTTCCTGAATAAAACTACTAAAGCTAGAACATATTTATCCCGGCTCAAAACAGAAATATATGATGAGCGAATTTATAAAATAGAATCCATAGGCCATATATTCGACAGAAGCCAGAAAATGCTTGATAGTTGTAAAATCATTGCCATGATTGATGCATTCCCAAAGCCTTTGCTGGAAATTCAGGATGCCATTATAGATGCTGTGAATCGGGGAATCGAAGTTTATATCCAGGCATATAAGCCAATCAATATACCTGGTGCACATGTTGTGATTCCTCCTCAAAGTGAAATGGTGCTGAAATATTGGGCAAGCCAACAACTTAATATTGTAACTGATGGCAGAGAGCATATTTTGGCCCTTTTCAATCAAGAGATATCAAAAATATATCATTCAACATGGAGTGAAAATCTCTACCTGTCCTGCATATTGCATGCCGGATTAATGCATGAACATACGATACACCAGATACGGACGATTCAGGAGAATGATGATGCCCAAATTGAAATAAGGAAAATACTATCCGGACAAAAATATTTTCATAACAGCAATATACCGGGACAGAAAGAACTTTTTCAACGATATGCTGTATCTCAGATATCTATGACCGAAATTTCAGAAACCGGGGAATAATTATGTACAGACTTAATCCAAAGTTTGACAAAATAATAAAATCAAGCCCGGATTTTAAAAAAATAACTGTACTAGTCAAAGGAGAATGATATAATGATGGCTTATAGAAAAGAAGTTTTCAAGGCAGTCGTCAGGATCATAGTTGCGATTTTTCTTTGTCTATTTGTCTATGCCCCGAGTATGCCAATAAGGATATATCTACAGAATCAAACGAATCCCTTATTATCCAACACCTGGTCGGTGAACACCATTAATTTTACCGCTGTGATGATTATTGCTCTTCTAATAATGTTTATTTTAGGTAAAGGTAACCTTTCAGCATTTGGCTTTAAAATCATACAAAATATGGCGGTAAAACGAATTGCATTATTAGCGCTGAGTGTTGGCATAGTTTTTACTTTTATCGGAATCATTTTTTCATTGGAGTCAAATCCTGCTGCTGAAAATTTTTCTTTTATACAAATTGTAGTTTTTATCTGGCTTTTTGCGAGCATTTCAGAGGAAGTGATAACCAGGGGTTTAGTTCAGAGTTTCCTGGCTCCTCTAATAAAATATGGATTCACTGTATCCGGATTAAGGATAAGTCTTCCTGTTTTAACCAGTGCTATAATCTTTGCCTTACTACATATGGGATTGCTAACAATTGGAATGGGTATTTATTCCGTGTTATATATTGTATTATTTGCCTTTATTGTAGGGATGATCGCAGCATATTATCGTGAAAGAACAGCAAGTTTAATCCCAGCAATAATTGTACATATCCTTGCCAACGTTGGTGGCACCTGTACGGCTTATGCTATAGAGTATGTTAGTTTTATTTCTTAGGTTCAAAATAGGAAATGTGGACCAGCTAACGAGACTGTCGAAAAA
>SDBT01008402.1_pt1 | contig 16874 bp, 12 predicted proteins | sample 2277101 | NCBI WGS metagenome assembly SDBT01 (sample SAMN10404973, study PRJNA504765) | marine sediment metagenome | isolation source: marine sediment core GS10_PC15, 103 cmbsf | place: Arctic Ocean: Southern Knipovich Ridge | collected 2010
CCGGTGCCATACAGTTCTGTTATGCGCACGGCCTTGGGTGTATGGCCTTTGACGTCGTCCAGTATCTTCGCCCAATCCACAGTGGGGCGAGAAGCCAAAATACTGTTTACCCCGCCAGGTCTGTCTGATAGCAGCTCGATTTGTTGGTCTAAGAATTTCTGCTCTTTAAGCAGAGTAAGGGTGTCCTTGGACATCTCTGTCTGTTTCCTCTGGACAACACTTCTCTTGGTTTTGTCAGCCAGCCGGGCAAAACCAGCCCCAACCGCCATCATAAGCAACGGGACCACCACGACAATTACGGCAGTTGCGAGCACGAGTTGCTTTTTGACAGCTTTAACCTCAGCAGATTCCGGAGGGACCAGATTAATCTTCAAACCAGTCTGGCGCACATCCAAAAGCCCCATGGCCAGACCAATCGCAAGCGCCGACGGTTTTCCTTTGCAACTGTTTTGGTCAACGATTGTATCCTGACACGCGTTTTCACCCGTCCTGACCTCCAGGCCGGCACTCGCAATATTGGCGCTCAAGGAAGTCGCTGCATCGTCAGGCAATTGCACACCATCTGCGACTATTGTGATCTCCCACTTTCCAGAGCTGTCTGCAACTTCGATATCATAGAATTGAATGATCTCATTTATCTCGCCAGCGAGCCACTGGCACAGCTCGCCGGGCTCTGCATTTTCCCTGCTGATATCCTCAACTCTGACAAAATCCAGAATTTGTTTTCTGAATACACACAAAGTCAGGGCACTGCCATGCAATATGGCAATAAGCACATCGCTGTCAAATCTCCCTTCTATTCTTTCAGCGAAAAGTGCTCTAACATAGCCGAGTATTGGCGGTTCGACGGCCTCTAAGTCAAGACCCGCCCGGCTGCACGTTCTGGTAAGTACAGCTAATTCCTGGCTATCGGCCGCAACCGCAAGGAGATGGTCTCCCGACTCTTGTCCCGACTTAATTCCGCAGAAGTCAAAGGCAATTTCTTTGCCCGACAAGGCAATGTAACTCTTGAGTTCATTTTGAACGAACTGCCCGATATTGCTCGGGGCCCCTTTGGGTGCCTCCAGGATGTGGGCAATCGTGGATCCTGTAGATAAAGATACCGCAGCTTTTCTTGCCCGGATTCTATTGCGAGACTTCAGCTCCTTTATAGCTTTGGCAAGGACTTCGGGCTCCTTAATGTTGCCGTCCTTGATCGTCCCATCGGGAACAGGGGCACTCGCGGCCTTGAGTAATTCAACACCTTTGGTGCTCTGCTTTAGCAAAGCCAAACTTATGAGGCTTTCCGAAATGTCAACTCCCAACGCAGTTTTTGTGCCGAGTTTCATTCATTTATCCTTAGTTCGTCAATTCTTATCACGTAAGGACTGCTGCTTCCGACTGTTATGTCAGCTTCAACTTTTGCGACAAAGCCCTGTGATGAAGTGCCTGTCGAGTCTATTGTTACATTCGGCAGGTTGCTCTGGATATTAATTAAGTATATCCCACCAGCGAAGGGCTTGTTATAGCCGTTGTTAAATGTGTCAAGAACTCTTATTTCAGCGAAGGCATCATTAAGTCCGGCTTCGGCGATAGCCAGGGCCTCGGCAGCATAGATTTGATTCCGCATAATCTGAATCTCTTCGGTGTTTATTTGCAGCATGCCCATGACGACTGCAGCCAGCAGCGCTATTACAAATACCACTAATAAGAACGCCGAACCATTATTTCTTAGCCTTGTTTTCATAGATTAATCTCTCTACGGTAATATCCCACCGCCCGAGGTTACTGCAATTTCCAGCTTTACATAGTCGGTGAACAGCTCACAGTTCTTGTTAGCGATCCTCTTGCCGTTGGAAACAACGTATAGTGTAATAGTATCTGCGCCCGCGCCCCCAATATAGTAGGCAACAGAGCTGGTCAGGGTGCCGGTAAGAGTGACTTCAGCTTCAGTATCGGCTGATTCCTCCAAGAGTTCATAGTCTGATGAATTATAATTCCAAATATAGAAACTTGCGCCGTCTGACTGTTGGGCCTTTGCGTTCACACCTTTACCGTTCCATGTCGCGTCAATCTGCGTTACATCACCTTCATCTTCATTAATCTGGATTACGAAGCGCATCTGTGCATATTTACCGTTAGATGAGGCGCTGAATGAGTGAAAGGTGCCGTCATCAGACTCAATGTCATCATACTCGCCGGAGCTTAGGACGTCCGACGGCTCAGTCGAGCTGCTCGGTACTTGCTGGTTATCTTCTCCATCGTATGCAAAAATGTCTGTTCCCTGGTTCCGATTGGAGTAGTCGTAGGTGGTCTGACTGCTGCTGCCGGAACTGACGTTGCCATTGGTGCGAAGGTATACTGAGGCAGTGAAGGTTTTGTCGTGGCCCATTGCTGCCAGATTGGTCAGAGTTGTTTGAACTTTGATAAAGCGGATGTCGTTAACATCTGTTATTACTGTATCGAAGTCATTGCCGTCGTAACAGGTAAACAGCAACTGACTGACCGGGCCGGCCAGCTCGTAAAGGTCTCCGACAGGGCCAAACTCAACGTAGTTGTCAGCATTGATATCATACCTCATGTTGTTCGCATCATTGTCTTCGAACTCGATATAGCCATTCGTTTCAGACGAGTCGCTTACAGCGGTTATCTTCACGGCCTTTGAGAGATTGCGGTTTAAGTGGTCTATCAGGACTCTGCTGTTCTGGAGTGTTTCGGCAGCGCTTGCTTTGGAGTCCCAACTATTCTGTATGGCCCTGAGCTGTGGCACTAAGACGGCAAAGAGAATGGCCATTATGGCCATAGAGATAACCATCTCCATCAGGGTCAGAGCCGGGTAGAGGCAGGTTTTCCTGCTTTGTTTTCGCATAAATACCCATCTTCCTTTCTCTTTTTCCCCTCGCTGTCCGGGGCTGGCCCTGGGCTGGCCCTGGGCTGGCCATAGGATTTACCTTGTAGGTTTTTCGGCATAAAACGAGGTGCTAATTGCTTGACTTTTCTTTATAAATCAGAAAAAATGTGGATCAATATAAACAGTGGTTTTGCGGGCTTTTCAGTGTTGTTTGCCTTTTGTTATCGGACAAGTAAGTGTTTACCACAATTGAGAAATTCTCATGTTACAAACTGTACCGATAACTCTACTGAAGTTGGAGATTCTTGTCGAAAGCAAGGCATAGTCCCGGGTTCCTACATCACGGATTTAGGCATGGTTGAAGGTTCCGGGTTCACAGTTGAAGGAAGAACTGATTCAAGGCTTCTAACCGTGAACCTTGAACCGTGAACCAAAAACTCCAATTCGGTATGTGGTTTACGACTTCACAAGCATCGTGAATCCTGCAAAACTGTTACCTATAATTGAACCATGCCCGGATCTACCATCGTCTTGCAAGGAGTGTGGCTAAGGTGACTTGAATTTCGCCGGCATCGAGAACACTGTTGCCGCTGAGATCATAGCCGACGGAAACCGTTATTTGTCTGAGGTCGGCATTTACCGCGCTGTCGCTTACATTGCACAAGTATGAGCCATCGACAGATGAGTCAGTTTCCATATATGAGTCATCGTAATGGTAGACAGAACGTGCCCTTATGTCGTCGAGCTTGGCCTGGGTCAGCATTAGGCTGCGTGTTTTTTGTTCGATGATTGTGGCGCTGACGTGTGCACTGGTCAGGGCCTTTAAAATTGGGACCATCACGATAAGCAGCAGGGCAGAGGCCATGATGACCTCGGTGATGGTAAAGCCCGCATAACGATTGCTCAATTTCGATTTTCGATTTATGATTTCTAAGGATTCTCTACGCATTTTACCACACCCGTTGCCTCAAGAATGGTGATCGTAAAGCTCTTGCCTTCAGCAGAGACGATTAGCTCAGTACCACCGGATTCTAAATTTCCCAGCGGACCGAAGTTGAAAAACCTCTGACCCGGGCAGGTAACACTAACATCCGAGTCGATAGTGAGTGAATCCACTGTGGTAGGTGGGGGACTGCGGTCTATTATCTCATAGCTGGTATACGGAAGGGGGAGAACCATCTGCAGTTTGTAACCGAGAGTATTGTTTGCGGCATCGGAAATAGCAAGTCTGCGTGTGCGGCGAAGGTCAGTGACAATCTTTTTCGCCGTTGCCTCAGCTTTGTGCTTTGAGATGATAGCGAAATTCAGTCTCGGTATGGCCACAGCCGCAAGTATGCCAATAAACAATACGACCATAATCGCTTCGACAAGGCTGAAACCTTTTCTTCTCCTGATCAGCTCTACTGATGTGAATCCCTTGCCTCTTTTTTGCATTTTGACCTCCGATGCGGCACCGCTCTCGTAACGAATTCTTATGGTTGAAGTCAATTGCAGGAGGGGGCCGGACTGCTCATTTGACTCCCTGCCCCAATAATCGCTAGTTTTCTTCGATTGCTACAGGTTGTTTAGACTCTTGCACTTCCTCAGACTCTTCCGACGGCATCTCCTCAGACGCCTCGGCTGGTGTCTGTTGGCTCAGTTTGGCGATTTGTAGCCGTAGCTTTTCGTTGGTGGTTGTTAGTCCGGCGACCTCCCGCTTAAGGCGTTCCTTAGAATGTCTGTAATCGGCGAGCAGCTTTTCGGCGGCGGCTGTTATTTCGAAGATCTTCCGCTTAAGGCGATCCTCAGAACGTCTGTGCTTGGCGATTAGCCAGAACACGAGTATGACCGATGTGATTAGAGCTACAATCGCGAAAACGGTTAACCATCCTTCGGCTGCGGAGGAAGCGCCAAACGGATGCCTGGCAGCGCGCCACCGCTCAGTTGATGTTAGCGCCAAGAAGATAACGTGTAGCACTTGTGTTGTTATACTTTCTGTTATCATGTCGCACCCTAACTTTCTTATTGATTTAATTTCGTGCCGACGTAAGCAGAATACCCGCTAACGTCACGGTACCGATAAGTAAGATAGTCTTCCTGCAAACTGACCCTTGTTAGGGGTGCGGCGCATGCCCGTTATCGTTGACCCTGTTGTTAGCAGTCAACGGGTTGGCGTATGTCGCGCTGGTTACAGGGCAGCTTGGTTCACGTTCAGGAAAATCACCGGTGTCTGACGTTACTGCCTGCAAGTTGGCGGGCCAAGCACCGGTGTTCGCATTGAACAATTCGATCTGCGAGTTTATCAGGTCGATATTGGTTGCACAGCCATTGGCCCTGGCAGCGGCTGCACCTCCCATGATTCTTGGAATAGCGATTGCCGCCAGCGCTCCAAGAATCAAAACCACGATCATTAATTCAACTAATGTAAAGCCTTTTCGACATCTCATCTCATCTTCCTTTCTAAATTGATAAGCCTTTGATTAAAGTACTTTGATCCGCATCTGTGCTATCGGCTATCGGCACAAGGGATTTCCGGCTTTAATACAAAATGCACGAAATAAAAAAATCGGGTTATTCGGATTATTGCCTGATAATCTCAAGGCGGGCCGATTCATCTTATCGGATTGCGTTGACCTCGGAAGGCCGATAAGATAATCCTCCTGTAAACCGCTCCCTGTTAGTAGGCATACCCGCTGGCATCAACTCTATTGGCGCCAACTTGTCTATGAAAAGCCAACACTCTTTTTTTCTAACGGAATCACCCACTCTGATTAGTTCAGATGCTGCATGTAATCGAACATGGGCAAATATACCGCCATGAGAATAACGCCAACGAAACTACCCATAACAACCGTCAAGGCCGGCTCCAATCTCGCAAGCAAAACATGGATCGTTCTGTCAATATCTTTGTCAATGAAATCAATCCCTTTGTTGAGCATTTCTGCCAACATCCCTGCTTCCTCGCCGGATGTAGCCAACTGTGTAATCATGGGAGGAAAGATGTCATATTTCTTCAGGGACGTTCCAATGGAATTGCCCGCCCTGATTGCCACTTGCAATTCATCAGCAATCTTAGTGATCTTTTGATTGTGAACAACCTCACTTGCCACACGCAGGGCATCGATTAACGATACGCCAACCGAAGCCAGCATCGCGAAGGTCCGCGTAAATTGTGAAACTACAACCAAGCGGTTCAGCTTGCCAAAAACGGGCATATTCAGTTTGAACACATCCAACCTGGCCCTTAGCGAGGGCGATTTTGAAATGCGTCGCAATGCAATCGCCACCGGAACTATGGCAAGAAGAATTGCCCACCACCTGTGCCTGATCAAGTTGCTTAAGCCCACCAGAAACAGCGTAGGTCCGGGTAGGGTTACATGCAACTGCTGGTATATTTTTGCGAAAACAGGTATGACAAACACCAACAGGCCGGTCACAACTAAAAGACAGACCACGCCTACGAAAATCGGATAAGCAAAAGCGGACCTGACCTTTCGATTGAGATCCATCCGCTTTTCGAGATATTCGGCGCTCATATTGAGAGCTTCAGACAATTTGCTTGCGGATTCACCGGCCTCAACCATTCCCAGAAAGAAATCAGAGAATAGTTTTCTGTGTTTCTCGAACGCATTTTTCAGACTTGAGCCCGCCTCGATGTCTTGCCTGATCTCGGCGATTACGCACTTGAAGGCCGGATTTTCCATCTGTTCTTCCAATGCTCCGAGGCATTTCGCGATTGGCAGTCCTGCCGAACACATCCCTGCAAACTGATATGCAAAAGCCACCACCTCTACCTGTTTTATCCTCTGTTTTTTCGCAGCCTTTTTTTCCCGGTGGGCCTTTACCAGCACATAATCCATCTTAGACAGTTCGTTGCGCAGCATTGAGACGCTGTCGATATCGCTGTAGGAACCGTTAAACTCGTTTCCGGCTCCATCCCTTGCCGTGTACTCGTAAACTGCCATTACTTCGCCCTCAAATCTCGATAATCCGCGTTAGCTCATCCAGTGTTGTTACACCGCCGAGGACTTCGGCGATCGCACTGTCACGAAGTGTTCTCATGCCTTCCTTTATAGCTAACTCCTTAATTGCGCTATCTCCGTCTCCATGGATAATCATCTTCCTTATGCTTGGGGAAATGCGCAGTATCTCGTAGACGCTCTTACGTTCGCGGTATCCGGTTTGAGAGCAAGCTTCGCATCCAGGCCCCCGATACAGTTCTATCTTCTCGTCTTGATTGGATTGGCCACATAGAAGCTCTAATTCCTGCTCAGATGCCTTATAAGCCTGCCTGCACTGTGGACAAGATACCCTCATCAGCCTTTGGGCTACGGTTCCCAGAAGGGCTGAAGCGACAAGAAATGGCGCTATCCCTAAGTTCATCAAACGCGAAATTGCACCTGCAGCGTCATTTGTATGCAGTGTACTTAAGACCAGGTGCCCGGTCAGAGCTGCGCTGACCGCTATTTCTGCGGTTTCAACATCACGAATCTCACCGATGAGAATGATGTCCGGGTCCTGCCGGAGGATACTCCGCAGAGCCAGGCCGAAAGTCCTTCCCGCGACGGGGCTAACCTGTACCTGCGTAATGCCGTCAAGCCGATATTCAACAGGATCTTCAACAGTAACAATATTTCTTTCAAGAGTATTGAGTAGCCGAAGGATCGCATAAAGGGTAGTGGTCTTTCCACATCCGGTCGGGCCGGTCAGCAAGAGCATCCCGTAAGGATTGTCAATTATTGATCTGAGTTTCTGATTGTCCTCAGGTGAACTCACGATATCATCTATCGACCACCTATCTGCATCCTTATTGAGAATTCTGATTACTATCTTCTCACCAGTTATCCCCGGCAGAGACGATATTCTAAGATCGTACGCATTGCCATCGCGAATTGTAGTTACATGACCATCTTGAGGAATCCTTCGCTCAGAAATGTCCATATTTGCCATGATCTTAATGTGTGAGACCATTTCCTGCTGAACCGATGAAGGCACGGTGAGTGAGGAGCGTAAGGTTCCGTCTACGCGGTACCTCACCCTTACGTCAGAGTCCTGTGGCTCGATATGTATATCGCTTGCTCTGGTGTCGATAGCGCCGCCTATGATAGAAGAAATGAGCTTGGCAATAGGAGAGTCGCCAACTTTTGTTGGTTCCGGCTCATCATATTGGATACTTTTATCAGGCCCTTCTTGCAACCGCATCGAGACTATGGCCTGCTTTGTTACATTTGTTACGTCGAAATGGTAACGTATCGCACGCTTTATGGCAGTGGGTGTGGCGGCAACCGGAATGACCTTGTATCCGGTCTTCATTTCGATTTGATCTCGGACAGACAGATTGAGAGGAGAACTCATCGCAACGCGCAGTTTGTCGTCCTCTCTCTTTATCGGAATCACATTGTGCCGAATGGCTGTCTCGTAGGGCACCAGATGAGCCACCATAGGCTCCACCATCTCAGGTGCAAGATTTACAAACTCGATCCCGCTTGTACTCGCAACAACCTTTGTTAACTGCTCTTCATCAAGGAGATCTTCTTTTTTCAGTATGGTTATAAGACTTTGTCCCGTCTTTTTGTGCTTGTCGATCACAGTTCGAAGTGTTCCCTCATCGAGAATCTTCTCTTCAGTAAGAAACGAAATTAACGGATTCTTAGTATCCATAGCAATGTGTAAGCTCTAACACTGAAAACTGCCGAAATAGTCTGCGATCAGTATCGGCTGCTCATTATGACAACTTAAGGACAAACGCGCTCTGGAGTGATTTTACCGCCGAACATCTTGCCAATGACCGGTAAGAGTCTTTGTGAAAACTTACTGCAATGTGCAAGCACATATCTCTCGCAAAGGCAAGATAGCGGGCTGCGGACTATTCTGGCCGTGAAATATCGGATTTTAGTGGTCTTGTGAGCAGGACTTGTCTTATATGCTTAGGCAGTAATACGTATTCTTGCATCGGAAAATGCTGATCAGATTAAGCTCCTCTTGTGGATTGTCGATAAGTGTAAATCAGAGACGGGAATCTGGCATTACAATCGTGTTAGATGTTGAAGTCTCTCAGTAAAGGCTTTGCGCCGAAGGGACGACAGTAATAGCGAAGAGACAAAGGATGGAAGAGGAACTTTGAAGGGGCAAATACCAGATTTGCACCATCCCTTTCGGTTCGATGCGGGGGAAAACCAAAGACGTAGGATATGCAAAGTGCGAATAAGTCAAAGATTGAATCTTGGATTTCTTGCGATCGCGATGTGGGCTGCAGTTGTAGGTCATGTCTCGCTGTACCAACTTAATCAAATCTCTGAACCATTGAGTAGAGACATACCGGGAAGTCTGGAATCAATTAATGAGACGGCGTATTTGGAAGGCTTAGCTCAAGCCATACGTTACTATGATGAGGTCTCAACTCAATCTGCGAGGAATTATGCTTTTACCCAAGACAAGGAATGGGAACAACGCTACAAGGATGCCAAGTCAGAATTTGACAGTGTAGTAAAGGAAGCGATTGATAATGGAGCAGAAAGAGACGGGGGATTACTTTCAAGTGCCAACAAAGCACATCTTGCCCTTGCGGAGATGGAAAACACATCTATCGAATTCGTCAATAATGGGATGGCGGAGGAAGCCATTAATATATTAGAGAGCAGCAGATATCGGGACCAAAAAAGGATTCATGAACATAATCTTGAAGATTATGCTCGCAGAAGAGGGGCCGAACATGATAAAGCACTCGCGAATTCCACCAGAACAGTAAGTTTGGCCACGAAACGGACACAAGACACAATTGAATATAGCAGGCAGTTAGTCTCTATCTTCGCCATCATAGCTTTAGTATTGGCTCTGGGCTCAGGCTTCCTCATCGCCCGTTCTATCTACGTACCCCTCCAGAAGCTGAGAGCCGCTGCGGCTGAAATAGGTAAGGGTAACTTAGATGCCCAAATAGAGATCAAGTCAACCGATGAAATCGGTCGAGTAGCAGCTTCTTTCAAAAAGATGACCGACGACCTAAAGAGGACAACCACATCGATAGATAATCTCAGCCGTGAAATCACCGATCGCAAAGAAGCGGAACAGAGCGCAAAGCTCGCCTGCGAGGAGCTTGATAAGGCAAACCGAGAGCTGAAAGAGATGCAATCTCAACTTGTACAAAATGCGAATTTGGCATCTATAGGTCAGCTTGCTGCTGGGGTGGCACACGAGTTGAATACCCCGGTAGGCATTGTCGCCAGCAATTTCGAGGCACTGGAAGATTACGTGACGAAAATGCAGGAATTGCTTCAGATGTATGGCGAACTCACCATCGAAATTGAAACCTCGAGAAAATCGGAATTGTTAGACAAAGCGACTGTTATAGGTAGAACACGGAATTCCATGCGAATGGACTTCATACTCGAAGACCTTGCAGTACTATTTGATGATTCGCGAGAAGGTCTTAAGAGAATCAATAATATTGTGCATACGTTGAGCGACTTCTCGAGAATTGACCAGTTAGCAAACCTCGACACATACAATATCAATGATGGCATCAAGACGACGCTCATTGTGGCTAGGAATGAATTCAAATACGGCATTGATGTCGAAACGGAGTTCTCCGAAGTACCTCTAATTATCTGTAATACAGGCCAGATAAACCAGGTGCTTCTAAATCTTCTGGTAAATGCCGCTCAGGCAATCAAATCTCAGGAAAGAGGCGACAAAGGAAGCATCAAAATCAAAACATATGCAACGCATGACGATTTAGTCTGTGAAATCTCCGACAATGGTCCTGGTATAGGACCTGCCTGCTTACCGCAGATATTCGATCCTTTCTATACAACGAAACCTGTCGGCCAAGGCACAGGCTTGGGCTTGAGCATCTCATACGATATTATTGTAACAAAGCATAAAGGCAAACTCCTTGTGGATAGTTCCCCCGGCAAAGGGACACAATTCATAATGAAACTTCCAATTCACAGAAAAAAGGCAGACAATAAATGTGAGGTAACAAATCATGGTAGAAAGAACAGTGTTATTTGTGGATGATGACGATGTAGTCCTAAGATCTATAGCAAGAGGTCTCTTAGATGAATCATATAACATGTGTTTCGCCACGAGCGCCGAAGAAGCACTTGAAATCCTGCGGCAACAAGAAGTTCATGTAATTGTGACTGATATGCGTATGCCTGGTATGGATGGATCCGAGCTTCTAAAAATCGTCACAAAAGAGTATCCGAACATCGTCAAGATGGTGCTTTCGGGATATACGAGTACAACCGCTCTGATGATGGCGATCCATCAGGAAGGCGTTTTTAGGTTCATTCCTAAGCCGTGGAGCCTCCAGGAAGGGGAAGAGTTTAGAGCAATTGTCCGACGCGCCATAGATCGCTACGATCTCCAGAGTCAACACGCAGGAATGGTGGCAGAATTAAAGCCGCACTCGGATCGTCAGAGATCTGTAGAATGATTGCGTGACGAACAAAAGCACAGTGAGTTCATATAGAGAATCTTTGAGGGTTGGAAAGCAAAAAATCCAGGTAACATACAAAAAATTAGCTGCTGAGATTATGGAACATACAACGTACAAAGTCTTGCTGATTGAAGACGACAAGCTTGACCAGATGGCTTTTCAGCGATTTGTAGAAAAGGAAAAGCTTCTATATGATTACACAATAGTCGGCTCCGTTTCAGAAGCCCGAAGCATACTCGGTTCCGAACAGTTTGATATTATAGTCTCCGACTACTCACTTGGAGATGGCACGGCACTCGACATCCTGAATTCAGTTAAGAATACCCCCGTCATACTGACTACAGGACTTATTGATGAACATGTGGCTATTAAAGCCTGGAAAGCCGGTGCCTATGACTATCTGCCAAAAGACATCGACCAAAACTATCTTAAAGCTATTCCAAAAGCAATCGAAAATGCCATTAAGCGAAAGAAAACAGAGGAGGCTCTCGACAAAAAGCAGAAGAATCTGGAAGCAATATTTGATGCGGCACCCATCGGGATGCTGTTAGCTGATGAAAATATGATAATCACTCGCGTTAACAGTGCTGTCAAGCAAATGCTGCACAAAGAATATCCACAGATTATCAATCGGCAAGTCGGTGACGCTCTGGGTTGGGTCAACAGTACTCACAATGAGAAAACGTGCGGATGCAGCCAGGCTTGCGCAGGATGTCTGCTCAAAAAAACCATAAAGAGTGTGTTAGATACAGGACGGCCTACTCGCCATGTTGAGATCCATCCTACCCTTAAAATTGACAACAAAGAAATTATGTTCTGGTTCCGTATATGTGCTGAACCGATAATCATAGACGATCGCAGGCACGTACTCCTTGCAGTTGATGACATCACTGAACGTAAGAAGGCAGAGGAGGAACGCCGCTTAGCGGACGAGAAGTACCGAACGATTTTTGAAAACTCGGCCGTTGCTATCACAGTGGCCGATGATCAGGAGCGGCTTATTTCATGGAACTCGTTTTGGGAGGGGCTCCTTGGTTTGAAAAACGAAGATATATACTTAAGGCCAATACAGTCGTTCTACCCCCCAGGGGAGTGGGAAAGAATAAGATCCTTCGACATTAGAAAAAAAGGGATGCAACACCACCTGGAAACCAGAATGGTTAAGAAGGACGGCCAGGTAATCAATGTTGATATTTCACTGAGTATCTTGAAAAATTCCGATGGTGAAACAACGGGCTCGATCGGCGTAATCAGAGATATTACCGAGCGAAAAAAAGCGGAAGAGGAACTGAAAGAGACAATGGAGCTAAAATCACAGTTCATCTCCACGGTTTCCCATGAACTGCGAACACCACTAACTGGGATGATAGAAGGCCTCGCCATTGTCCTGGATGAAGTAGTAGGCCCTATCAATAAAGAACAAAAGAAATTCCTGGGAATCGCAAAGAGGAATACCGACAGACTCAACGATCTGATTAATGATGTTCTGGATTTCCAGAGACTTGGAGTAGGAAATACGAAACTGGATATACAGAGTCACGATATAAAGGAAGTCCTCTCGGAAGTTCAGGAGACGATGACACTCTTTGCGAAGAAGCACGCCGTTAAGCTGTCGTTTGACTCCGCTGACAATCTGTCTAACGCAGAAATCGACCGGGCTAAAGTGATTCAGGTCTTGACAAATCTCGTGAGTAACGCCGTCAAATTCACACCCGAAGGAGGCCGGGTATCTGTCGATAATCAACGCCGGGATGCCGATTGGCTAATCAGTGTCAGCGATACCGGCATGGGGATACCAAAAGAAGCGCTTCCTAAAATATTCGAGCGTTTTTATCGCGTAAAACGACGCGGCAAACATATTAAGGGAACGGGATTGGGGCTTGCCATCGTTCACAAAATCGTGATGTTGCACGGCGGCACAATCGAGGTTGAAAGCCAAGTCGACCAGGGCACAACCTTTACCGTCTTGCTGCCGTTGAAGGCCAAATCTTCGCCGGAGCCCTCGCCTGAAAAAGAAGATGAGCTTCTTGAAAATGCCGTTGCCGCACCACATTAGAAAACTGCACCGAAGATTTCATAAATTTCAACTCCAACAAGTATTCTCCTCAGCAACATCCCTGACCAGCATCAATAAATAAACATTGACTTAACCATTCTCTCTATGTTAAAATAGGATAATATCAGAGGTTACAAAGATTAAGTCACGGTCAGTAGCCCAAACCATTGATGAGGAAGGGAACGATAGATGTTCAGATATATGAAAATCACATTACTCGGTCTGATATTAACCGCATATTCGATCGGTTCTGTGAATGCAGCAGAAATTACGCTTGTCATCAATGAGTTCATGGCATCCAATAACACTTCTATCCAGGACCCACAGGGACAGTATGATGATTGGATCGAAATCCACAATTACGGCGCCGATGCTATAGACATGGGCGGCATGTATCTAACGGATAATCCATCCTCTCCAACCAAGTGGCGGATTCCAGGCAGTAATCCTAATGCAACGACCATCCCCGCAGGCGGCTATCTGTTGATATGGGCCGACGAAGATACAATCGACGGCATTCTGCACGCGAATTTCAAACTTAATGCCGACGGCGAAGAAATAAGCCTGTTTGATAAAGATGGGCAAACGTTAATTGACAGCGTTATTTATTCCCGACAGACGACAGATATTTCCTATGGGCGGTATCCTGATGCCGGTGCAGAGTGGCGTTTTTTCAGCAGTCCCAGTCCGACGACGGAAAATATCGGTGTATACCAGGGTTTTGTTGTTGATGTGGAATTCAGTCACGAGAGAGGCTTTTATGATACGGCGTTTTCTCTCACACTCGCCACTGAAACCGAAGATGCGATCATTTACTACTCGCTCGACGGAACCGAGCCATATAAAGCTTCTGCTCGTGGATCCTCCGACGGCACAGCTTATACCGGTCCGATTCTAATCAGCAGGACAACCTGCCTGAAAACGATCGCAATAAAGTCAGGCTTCAAACCGAGCAATATAGATGCCCAGACCTATCTCTTTCTCGACGATGTCATTCGACAGAACGGTGCCGGCTTTCCTAACACATGGGGACATGCCGGGGCTGATTACCAGATGGATCCTGATGTTGTCAATGACCCAGCTTATCGTAACAGAATCAAGGATGACCTCAAGGCGGTTCCAACGATCTCGCTGGTGATGCCCGTTGACGATTGGTTTAACAGTAGCTCGGACCCGGCCATCGGCGGGATATATGCCAATCCGGCCTGGGAGGATATCTACAGAGAACCGGCCGAACGGTCTGTCTCGGTTGAGTTCTTTGACCCGGCTACAGCGCAGCAGTTCCAGCTCCAGGCGGGCGTAAGGCTTGCAGGCGGCAGCAGCACAAATCCCTGGAAGATGGACAAACTCTCTATGCGATTGAAATTCACCGATCTGTATGGCGCTACCAAACTCAGATTTCCAGTATTCGGGGATCAAGCAACTGACGAATTCGATACGCTTGTTCTGGACGCCCGCATGAATAACTCATGGGCCTATGGTGGTGGGGTTGGAGTTAACAGACCGGGAATGGGTCAGCGAGATTTGGCTCAATACACACGGGACCAGTTTGTATCCGACATTCAGAACGCCACGGGCGGCTACGGACCCTATGGCAGGCACGTCCACTTGTATCTCAACGGCCTATATTGGGGATTGTACTGGCTTCACGAACGGCCGGATGAGCACTTCGCCGCCGCTTACTTCGGAGGGGAAGATGAAGACTACGATGTTCTCAAGCATAATGCCGGTCAAGTCATCAACGGCTCCGGCACAGACTACAACAGAATGTTCAATCTCGCCAATTCCGGCCTGAGATCCGATCAGCAGTACGAATCGATACAACAATATCTGGATGTACCCAACCTTATCGATTACCTGATAACGAACTATTACGTCGGCAATACCGACTGGGCACATCAAAACTGGTACGCAACGCGCAGTCGAGTCGATCCCGACGGCCGATGGCGATACCATAGCTGGGATGCCGAACATTCAATGGAGGGGCTTTCAGACAATAGTACCGGCAGAAACAACAGTGGCGGCCCCACACACCTTCACAATAGACTGACAGATAACGCCGAATATCGCATGCTCTTTGCCGACCACGTGCACCGTCACTTTTTCAACGATGGTTGTCTTACTCCCGAAGGCGCAACAGTCCTGTACCAGATACGGCTCGATGATGTCGACCGAGCCGTGGTTGGAGAATCGGCGCGATGGGGCGATAACCACCGATCGAGGCCCTATACTCGTGACGTCGAATGGGTACGCGAGCGCGACTGGCTCAATCATGAATACTTCCCTCAACGCAATACAATTGTCCTTAACCAGTTCAAATCCCGCGGCTGGTATCCTAACGTTGATGCGCCTGTCTTAGGTATAAACGGAACATACCAGCATGGTGGACTAATTTCAGCAGAAGACTTGCTCTCGATAACTGCCTCGACCGGCACGATATGGTACACGCTGGACGGCTCCGATCCGCGCTCTTCGGACACACCACAGCCGACGAACGCTCTGGCTCTGGTGCCTGAAAGTGCCGACAAGCGAGCGATCGTTCCAATTGGCCCGATCAGCAACGACTGGAAAGGCGGCAGTGATTTCGATGATTCGACATGGTTCTACAGCACCGGCGCCCCGGGCGGCGTCGGATACGAGAGAGCCTCCCTATACAAACCGCTCATCAGCCTTGACCTCCAGGAACAGATGTATGCCAAGAACGCTACGTGTTATGTCCGCATCCCGTTCACAATCGATGCCGACTATACTTCTTTAAAGCTGAATGTCAGATACGATGACGGCTTTGTCGCTTACATTAACGGCGTTGAAGTGGCCAGACGCAATTTTAACGGCACGCCAGCCTGGAACTCACACGCCAGCGCCAGCCATTCCGACTCGGCAGCAGTCCTGTTAGAGAACATCGACATTTCTGATTTTCTCGACACTCTACAGCAAGGCGACAATTTATTAGCTATCCACGCCATGAACAACTCCACCGCAAGCCCCGATTTTCTTATCTCCGCAGAGCTTCTCGCAAGCGGAGGCGATTCCGACAATGGCGGTCTGGCCGGAATAATGGAATATACCGAGCCGATCACCTTGTCCCACAGCGTTCAGGTCAAGGCAAGGGTACTGAGGGGCAATACCTGGAGCGCGCTGAATGAAACGATCTTTGCCATCGGACCCGTAGTGGAGAATCTGCGCATCACCGAAATAATGTATCATCCGCTTAGTGCCGAGGGCGTCCCGCCCTCGGATCGCGGGCAAGATGCCCGCGACACGGAGTTCATCGAGCTAAAGAATATCGGCGCCGAAACAATAAACCTAAATTTTGTCAGCTTCACGAACGGCATCGATTTTACCTTCCCGAGCATCGAGCTTGCAGCCGAAGAACATGTCGTCGTCGTCCAGAACCGCAATGTCTTCGAGGCACGACACGGCACAAATGTCAACATAGCAGGCCAATACTCAGGCAAGCTGAACAATGCCGGCGAGAGAATCGAACTTGAGGATGCCATCGGCCGAACGATTCTGAACTTCCGCTACGAAGATGGCTGGCGCTCTATTACCGATGGCGAAGATTTGTC